>Ga0233394_1000883_pt1 | contig 10251 bp, 8 predicted proteins | sample 24DmetaG_FD_190481 | JGI IMG/M metagenome (GOLD analysis project Ga0233394, IMG submission 190481) | Seawater microbial communities from Monterey Bay, California, United States - 24D | ecosystem: Environmental > Aquatic > Marine > Coastal | place: USA: California | collected 2016-11-02 | reverse complement strand
TAGCACCATCTTCACCGATATTGCAGCCTTGTTGTTGCTTGCTGTGGCCCTGGGGCTGGGCAAAGGAAACCTCACACCGAGCAGCTTTACTGCACTACTCATCAGCATCGGCGTATTTGCTTTTGTCGTCGTCTGGGGCATTCGCATGATTGGGCGGCATCTGTGGATGCGCAACGTCATCGACGAAAACCGGGTGTTTTTGGCGGTCTTACTCACCCTATTTGTGGCTTCTCTTGGTGCTGAATTAGCAGGTGTTGAAAAAATCGTAGGCGCCTTTCTGGCTGGGCTGGCGGTGAATTCCGTTCTTCCTGAAGGCAAGGTCAAAGAGCAAGTGATCTTTGTGGGAGGAGCCTTATTCATCCCCATTTTCTTCATTCATTTAGGACTGCTGCTCGATCTCGGCAGCCTCGCCGACAGCATCGGCAACATTGAGTTCACAGCCCTAATGCTTACTGGAGCCTTGGGATGCAAAGCCCTAGCAGCAGTGATTGCTGGGCGCTGGTTCCGCTACAGCCCCAATCAGATGCTGCTGATGTGGTCACTCGCCATGCCGAAGGTGGCCGCCACGCTGGCCACCGCGTTCATTGGCTTCCAAGCCGGCCTTCTCGACAGCACAGTTCTTAATAGCGTCCTAGCCGTGATGGTCGTCACAGCGACGCTCGGTCCAACCCTGACCACACGCTCAGTCGTAGCCCTGATGGAACCGAATGAGCGCTCCACCCTCGGCACAACAGAGTTCGATGCCAATCAAGACGTCCCCGGAGAGGTGGTACGCCGTCCCTTGAAAGTGCTGGTGCCAGTAGCCAACCCAGACACAGAGTTGAGCCTGATGAAACTGGCCACTCGACTCTCCCAGGGAGAAGGCGAGCACAACGGGCTCTTGCTGCCACTTGCACTGGTCAGTCCAAGCCTCGAAGAGGCTCGAGGTGGCTTAAATCGAGCGTTGTCTGCCGCAAGAGCAAGGCTGCGTCAGGCAGCAACCAACGGAGAGGGCCTCAATGCAACGACGCGTTCTTTACTGCGCGTCGATGACGACATCGCTGCGGGCATGAGCAGAAGCGCTTTAGAAGAAGGGGCCGATCTGCTGTTGATTGGAGCAGGACGCCCTGACCCGCTGCGCAAATGGCTCCTGGGCGACCTAGTCGACGGGGTCTGCCGAACCGCCCATTGCCCAGTGGTGGTAGCCAATCTTGGGCGGCGGGAACTGAATGATCTCAACAAAATCCTGGTTCCCATCAAAGATCTGTCAGCCAGCGCACGCGAACAATTTGAACTCGCCCTACGGCTCCTCTCAACCGCACCAGAGCCAACAGCCACCACCATCAGTCTTTTACACATCCATGATCCGCGCTTCAACCGACACGAACGATCCTGGATGGAACATCAATTGATGAGTTGGTGTCCACGCAACATCGACAGCCATCAAATTCAAATCAAACTGCTTCAGGGACCTGGCATCGATTCCAAAATTCACTGGTTCAGCAAAAACCAAGATCTCGTGATTCTGCGTTCACAACGACGTCGCGTTGCTGGACTGCCCATTCCAGCCAGTGATCGCACAAGCAATTTGGTCCATCAGTTGAGCTGCCCAGCCCTAATGATCAGTGATCCACTCAACTAATCAAGATTGTCCCTACACGAACATCAACACAATCCATCGGTCGCAGCAACAGACCTAAGATTTGCGCATGAATGTCCAAAGGAGTCCGAACAAAAGATCCTTGCTCACAGCAGCAGTCCTAGGACTTTTTGGTGGATTGCTGCTTTCGATACCTATCAGTCGATCTCTCATTCCATCAACAGAACTACCAAAGCTGGTCTCAATCAACAATCCATTTGAAGAGTGGTCCAGCTTCAACGATGAAAATATTGTGGTGCTCGGAATGGATGCTGGAGGGGGCAATACGGACACCATGTTCATACTAAGCATTGAGAATGGAGATACTTCGGTCATTCAAATCCCAAGAGATAGTTATATCGATTCACAGAGCTTCGGGCCAATGAAGGCCAACGCACTCCACGCTAGAGGCGGCCCAGACGCCGTCAAAACAGAACTAACACGGCTCATGGGACAACCCATCAATCACCATATCCTGGTGAATCTTGAAGGAATTCGTACCATTGGCGATTTACTTGGGGGTCTAGAAGTGGATGTACCAAAACGCCTCTACTACCGAGACAAAAGCCAAGGGTTACTGATCGATCTTCAACCAGGTCGACAGGTTCTCAAAGGACGTGATCTAGAAGGATTTCTACGCTGGCGCCACGATGGACAGGGAGATTTTGGACGACTTGACCGACAACAACTGGTGTTAAAAAGCCTATTCAACAAACTCCTACAACCTCAGAATCTCATCCGCCTACCAGCCCTCATTACAGAAGCTGGACGTAATCTTGAAACAGATCTTGGGCCTATGGAATTGGGCAAGCTGATTACGGCCATGGGATCAACAGAACTCCAAATGAGTCGACTCAATGCTCGTCCTTTTTATAAAAATGGAGTGAGCTATCTTGATACACAATGGCCTACCAAAGACACATCAAGAGGAGTTGATGCGAGCGAATCAAGTAGCAAACGCTTCCAATTGCTGTTCTAACACTTCTGTGAATAAGCATATCCGTTATGAATAATAACCTTGTCAAACAAAGCCTGAGACTAGGAATCAGTGTCTTAATCACTTGTGCCATCGCGCAGCACTTTGATCGAATCGATTTCGTTTGGTATCCGCTTTTAGCCGTAATTTTCGTGGTTGACGATCAAGATGAAAATACAATCCGAGCAGCTCGAGGAAGGGTGCTCGGCACAATCGCTGGGGGATTGGTTGTTTTTCTGGTCCACACTCTTCTATCTGGCTGGATCGGAATTTTGGTCAGTCTTCTGATCACTGTTCCCTTGCTGCGTCGCCTGGGATGGACCAGTGGTTTGTCGACTGCCGTGGTAATCACCGTGATGTTTTTAGGGATTCCTAATTACACATTACTAGATTGGAATTACGTCCTCAATAGAAGCATCGATACCCTGATTGGAATCTGTATAGCTTTAGTGATGGGCCACCTTCTTTGGCCAAAAGATCGATTAAAACGCATGGAAGAAATCCATCAAAAATTGATGGCTTCACTCCATAAAAGGATGAAGTATCACAGTCAAGCACTTCAAGGAGTTGCTTCAACACCACCTCCCTTCAATCCAAGTTCTATCACAAGAGATATTTTAGAAATCCAGCGTCTAATCAATATTGAGCAACAACTTGGTCCGCGGCATCGCAATCAGCTTGTTCGACTTCGCTGGAAACAACGCATCAGTCTTTGGAGAAGTCTTCAATCGCATTGGATTTTGATCGAGCGACTTCTTAATACTCTATCGCTGAAGCATCAGCCCTTACGGCTACCTGATTTAGCTCAACAGATAGATCCCAGCTACGTGATTGGCTGGAAACGATTGCATCTTAATACACAAAGTTATCCACTAGGCCTAGCTCAACGAATCCTCTTGGAGGAGGAGTGCACTCGCTTTCTTCGACTTATCAGCACCCAGAAACAACTCAATCGAGTTCTGGCTCAAGGACGTGATGCATGATAAATAACACCAATCACTCCCAACAGACGAAACGCGAACACCCGCAACAACCCTGGTTTACACGACAAGATCTACGACTAGCGTTTGTGACCGGACTCAGTGCCGGTATAGGACTCCTCAGTCCAATTCCTTATGGATATTACTTACCATTTACAACCTCCGCTGTCTTATCGAGCACCTATGGAAACTCAATGAAGCTCGGCATTCAAAGGTTGCTGGGCTCACTAATGGGTGTGATTATTCTAATTATCTTTACACGAGGACTTGAACTTCCTCTTCCGCTAGGAATCGGACTCGCCCTAGCGACAACAAGGCTTTTTGGAGGAATCCTAGGCCTGCAAGTTGGCTATAAAGTTGCTGGAAATATCATCGTCATGGGATGGCTTGTTCATGAACAAGTCGAAACCGTCTGGGGCCCCATCCGCCTCTTCTGGACTGTACTTGGAATTGTCATTTCACTATGGGCCACACAATCGATATGGCCCAGTCGAACGATTCCCAAATTGCATCAACAATTTGCATCTCTACTCATTGCTATCGGGCAAGAATTAACAACCGAAAGTAGCCGACTCAAACAAGATATCCCAATCGCGACGTCACCAAAACAACAACAAGCGATCCGCCTCACACTTCAGAGACAACTCAATGCGGCCAGACAACAACAGATCTCTGCGCAGATGGAGCTGGGCGTTAATCCCGAACTCCATCCACTTCACGACCTCTGGAGCAGCATCGATCTTTTAATCTCACAACTTCTCACCTCTCTATGGGCGATAAGGAGCCTGAAGGCACCCCTCCAGAGTCCTGAACAGATCAAGCGACTTCACCACAAAGAAGCAGAATTGATCGATATTCTGATCATTCAAATATTGAGAATAAGCGGCGAACTCAGAAGCCCTAAAACAATCAACGATCAAAAGTTAAATCCTCAAGCGATGCAAGAAATAAAAAAACTTACTCAAAACTTTAGCCAATGGCTTGAACAGACCACAGAAGAAACGCTTGCCACTGAAAACCAACAGATCAATGAACAGCGTCTTAGACAAATCATCCTAAGGGTAACTTTAATTGACTACATTCGATCGGCAATTGTCGAAACAACATCTTCTCGGACTAAATCAGCTATCACAAACAATCCATGAAAGAGGGAATCGAGACATCCGCCCGGGAGCATGAATGAAGCCATCCAAGACTTTCGCAAAGTTCAGCCAATACATTCAATCTCATAAAGAAAGCCTGTTCCCCAACCAATCTGTTCGTTAAATAAAAAATCGTTGAAGCTTGTTGCTGTCAATTGTTGCAGCATCGTTCAGCTTACAAACAGTCTCATGCTCACCATCCATTTGGATGGCTAGCGATCAAACTCAACAGAGTTGTGCATTGGACACCTGTCACCGGTGACCAGAGTGCGTAAACATACCCAAAAGTCGTTTTAGAAGTCGTCATCCAAAGCACGTGTTGAAATCCTCTCGCTGTGATCTGGTCCTCTCCCGTTACCTATCCGCGCTCGGGTTGATTTGTGGCACCTTCGCTCCCGTAGCAGCTCAAACCAACGTTGCTCCTCTGGATGAAGGCGGCACAACTGAGCAACTTGAGAAAAGTTGGGAGCGCCTTAACAACCAGGTCGACGCCATCGACACGTTGACCGGTCCAGCACCAGCGATCGAAAGCAGTGACAATCTCAGATCGATTGAGGTTCCCAAACAACTGATCGATGTCAATGCACCCGCATCCGGCGAGTTAACAAAAGAAGAGGCACAGCCAGACCCCCTTCTTCGTCTTCCCTCCTCAGGCGATAACCCTTCACGCATCCTTTCTCTAACTCTTGAAAATGCTGTCGAGATTGCCTTCCGCAACAACCCAGCTTTAGGAGCTCAGCGAGATTTCATCGCGGCTCAGGCTGCCACCATTGCATCCGAATCCAGTAGCTATTGGCCAACGATCAGTGTGTTCGCCAATATCGATGGATTTCAAAGCGGAACAACCACTTACACCCCCTACGGCAACAACACCTACGGACTAGGACCACTCTTTAATCAACAAGGTCAAACTCCCAATTTTGCGCTGACCAAAAATGGGAAAGATATCAGTGGACTCAGTGCTGGACCCTTTTATCAGGCACCAGCGGGGGGGATCGGGTTGGTATCGAATGGGGTCTCCGCCGATGCCGGGCTGCAAATCGATTACAACATCATTGATTTTGCTCGAACTCCCAGGGTTCAAGCCGCAAAAGCCCGGCTCATACAACAAGAAAATCTCTATGCCGACCGGTTAAGAGCCATTCAGCTTGAAGTGAGTGAGGCTTACTACAACCTTCAACGTGCAGAGCAACTCGTGCGGATTCGCGATGCCATCGTTCGCACTGATTTGGTTGTTTTGGAAGACACTCTCGACCTCAAACAAGCTGGTCTTGTTCCGAGGGTGGATCTACTCAGACGGAGCAGCCTGCTTGCTGCAGACGAAGAAAGCTTGATCCAAGCAATGGCTGATCGTGCCGTGGCCCGCCGTGAACTTTGGACTGTTCTCAACCTATCAAGTGAGATCATCCCCAGTGCCCTTGACCCCATCAGCCTCCAACCACGATGGCCTTTGGACTTAGAAAAAACCGTGTTGGCCGCTTACGACGACAATCCAGAGCTCACGGCAATTCTCGCCACACAACAGGCACTGATGCGTCGCCAAGACGAAGCGGCTGCTCAGCTACTCCCGCGACTCAGCCTGTTTGCAGCAGCCGGTGGCCTGGGGTCCGTGGAACGGACCTTCAATATTGCGCCAATTGGAGATGGATGCTGTGGCGCTACCTTCCTGCCTCTTGAGCAGGTCAGCGGATACGAGTGGTCGGTAGGGCTGGCCTTCAATTGGATGATCTTTGATGCAGGTGGAACATCCAACAGAGTGAGATCCTTACAACTTCAAGAACAAGCAACGGCCGAGCAATATGCGAACACCCGAAACGCGATTCGCTTACGACTGGAGCGAGCTTTTTTAAACCACGAAGCCAACTTGGCAAAGTTGGTGTCAGCCAGACGCGCTGTTGGCGCCAGCAAAGAGGCCTTCCGCGACACACAACTGCGCTATCAGACCGGACTGAGTGATGAGATCGATCTTTCTATTACCCAAGAACAGCTCGTTAATGCCTTAGTGAGACGATTATTCGCCACGGTGGATGTGAATGTCACTTATGCACGCATGCTGCGTGAACTCTTGCCCATGCCTAAAAATCCAAACGATCCAGTCTTAACCCAATTAACTCTTAGTTTTCCGTAAAGATAGTCTTAATCAGTCAGTCTTTGAAGACCACCAACGCTCGATTCGATATGCAAAGACCACCAGAAAAACTACAAACCAAAACCATAATTCTGGAGGATTAGCATTTAACAACACAATCAATAAAACCAATTCAGAGATTAACCAAGGAATCTCTTGCTTCAGTAACGGGCGTATTGACATCGTGAAAACAGAATCAGGGAAGGGTGTCAGGTTGACGTAGGAAAGGCAGATCAAAAACGCGATCAATCCTTAATGAGCGATAACCGCCTGTGAGTGAACGCAGTCCTGGTATGACATAGGTGATCGGTGAGCGCCATTCCACATAAGCAAAGGTGTCCACGGTTAAACCATCCCGGATCGGGAAGACCCCACTTCCATTAGAAAGCGTCCAGAGAAAACCATCATCAGACCTTGATCGACGCTGCAAACTGATTTCAGCCTTCATCACTGGTCCATCTCCGGCCAGGTCTTCAGCAAGCTGAGCGTTACCTGTTGTGGTGGCGATATCTTCCTGAGTTGCAGGCAACGTAAGCACATTTTTCACCTTCCCTTCAATGCCTCCAAACCGGCCCCTTTGATTCCAGCGTGGGACCACCTCAACAGGCAACCCAAGCGGTAGTCGACGCGCATCAGCAGGTGGAAAGTAGGCGACAGCGATCAGATCGGGACCGTTACCTCGGGCCACATCCCCCCTTCCAATCGTGCCAAGACGATCACCCATCTTGATGGTTTGCCCCGGAATCACTTGAAGATCCAGCACACTGCCATCGCGCTGAGCGGTGATCGTGCCATCAAAGGCTAATTTCGCCTCACTGACGCGAATCTGTCGCTTCAGATCATCAATCACAAAGGTCCGGTCGAGCTGCTCAGACTCCACATCAAGTTTGATTTGCTGGAATGTTGTGAGGGCCTGTTTGCCTTGAATCTTGAGATCATCCAAGGCAACGCTTGTGCTGGTCAATCCTTGTTCTGCAGACACCACTTCATTGGATAGCGGAGCCACCACTGCACGTCGTGATAACCATTCAAGATTTCGAAGCTTTCCCGAAAAAGTATTCTGCAGTTCACCCAGCCGTCTCTCATCATCGTTGAGCTTGGCCAGGGTGGTGTCGAGAGCCTGTTGTGCAGTCTCGATACGCAATGCATCGCGCTGATTTAACTCGATATTTTGTTTTTGAAGCTGTTTTAAATTCCCTTTTTCTTGCTCCAGTTCACGTTCAAGCTCAGGCAAATACAGCGTCATGAGGACCTGCTGTTTCTCAACGCGATCACCAACACGCACATCAACATCCAGGACTTGTCCTGCAGACCTGGCATTCAAAACGCCAGCATTATCGGGATAGATCAGAACACCTTTCCCTTCAACTTGAGTAGGAACTGGCCAAAACAAAAGCCAAGCTGAGAACAATCCCCCCATCCCTGCCAAACAGGCCCCAACCTGCTGATGGTCATCAAGACCATCCCAACGCGTTTTTAACTTGCTGAGGGGTACTAAAGACACAAGGAATATCTCTGGTGCAGGACCATCGTGAAAACCATGGATGAGAACAAGTCTTCGAACATCAATCGTCTCTTGTCAATGTTCGAGGCTCAGTTCTCTCCACAGTTGAAACCTTCATCAGATCAACAACGTAAACGATGTAATCACAGATTCAAATAAGTCTTTAACGCGAGGCCAGCGGCTTTCATTTGTGCTGGTGGCAAGGGTGTACAAGCGGCCCCGATCCACAACGACAGTGGCCAACTCATGGCGATCACGATCCTGTAGGTGCACGGCGTACTCCAGGTCGTAAAACGTATGACCGGAGGCCTCCCGTTCTCGCGCCTCGATCAGCTCGGCATTGCGTCCGCTGCCATCTGGGGCGATCACATCACGGCGCAAACGTTCCCCAACGGCAACAGCACTCCCCAGAGTCTGTAAATCGTTATCGGCATCTACATCCGAAACCACAAGGCTCACCGTTTCATCACTGTTAATCAAATCGTGAAAAACAACGGTGGGGCCTCCCGTCACCGCCACTCGTGTCCAACCCGTGGGGTAAAGGAAGGCATATCTGCCATCAGGGCTCTGGAACGAATTAAGACCAGCTCCAGCACCGCTGCAGGCGGTAAGCAACAAAACACAGACAACGCTGAGGAGCGATCGGAGCGGAACTTGCAATGGGAAGCGCATCGAATCGTTCATGAATCCGCTCCATTCTGCCCGGAGATCTCCCTGCCTAGATTTCAGAGACTTGCAGAAGAGTTCTGAGCGGCTTCACCCGACCGCTAGCACGGTTGATCGACCAGTTCGAACGTCTCCCTGGCATTGGACCACGGACTGCACAACGACTGGCCCTCCATCTGCTGCGCCAACCAGAAGAGCAGATCCACAGTTTTGCTGACGCTCTCTTGGCGGCAAGGAGTCAGGTTGGGCAATGCCAAACCTGTTTCCACCTGAGTGCCGAACCCACCTGTGAGATCTGCAGGAATCCAGAGCGCTCGATCGGATTGCTTTGCGTTGTAGCCGATTCAAGGGATCTGCTGGCCCTTGAACGCACCCGGGAATACGCCGGTACCTATCACGTTTTGGGAGGCCTGATCTCTCCGATGGACGGCATCGGCCCGGAGATGCTGCAGATCAGCAGCCTCGTGAAAAGGGTCGCAGCAGACGAGACCAAAGAAGTGATCCTTGCGCTCACCCCCAGCGTGGAGGGTGATACCACCAGCCTTTACCTGGCTCGCTTGCTCAAACCATTTACGGAAGTCAGTCGAATCGCCTACGGCCTTCCGGTTGGCAGCGAACTCGAATACGCCGACGATGTCACCTTGAGTCGCGCTCTCGAAGGTCGTCGAGCAGTTGAATGAAACTCCCAGACATGCGGTCATGAAAGCGAACATGAGCCGTTACAGCGGAATCCGCCCCAGTGAGCGCTTACCTGAATGGTTGAGACGACCGATCGGGAATGCCTCAGCGATTGAACAGGTGCAAAATCTGGTCAAACAAAATGGGCTCAACACGATTTGCGAGGAGGGTCGCTGCCCCAATCGAGGGGAGTGTTACGCAGCTGGCACCGCAACTTTTTTACTAGGTGGCTCCATCTGCACCCGTAGCTGTGCGTTCTGCCAAGTGGAGAAAGGACGTTCACCCGAAGCCGTGAACCCTGAAGAAGGGGAACGGGTTGCAGAAGCCGTGCTTCGCATGGGATTGCGCTATGTGGTCCTCACGGCCGTAGCCCGCGATGACCTTGAAGACCATGGGGCCAGCTTGTTTACGAACGCGATGGCGGCGATCCGTGCCCGCAATCCTTTGATCGCCATCGAAGTCCTCACCCCAGACTTCTGGGGCGGTGTAGCCGATCAAACCAAAGCGCTCCAAGCCCAACAACAACGTTTAGCCAGGGTTCTGAAGGCACAACCCGTTT
>Ga0233394_1000871_pt1 | contig 10326 bp, 13 predicted proteins | sample 24DmetaG_FD_190481 | JGI IMG/M metagenome (GOLD analysis project Ga0233394, IMG submission 190481) | Seawater microbial communities from Monterey Bay, California, United States - 24D | ecosystem: Environmental > Aquatic > Marine > Coastal | place: USA: California | collected 2016-11-02 | reverse complement strand
ATTCTTCGGTACAGGTGCACCTGGAGATTGCACGGGTATAGAGCATTGGGAATTTTTAAACTCAGGCGATGTCATGAAACTTGAAATTACTAGTGTAGGGACATTAGAAAATAAAGTAGCATAAAATAGGAGCTAATTCAGAACAGGGAAGTGGTGCCCAGAGGTGGAATCGAACCACCGACACAAGGATTTTCAGTCCTTTGCTCTACCGACTGAGCTATCTGGGCAATAAAGGTGTTGCGATTGTATACAATTAATTGATTCTAAAAAAGTAAGTTTTAATCTACAGGTTTAAATCCTGTCGGTCGTGCATAATCTTTTCCTGAAAGAAATAAGTCCATTTGTTCGTTTAACCATTTCCTGGACTCTCTGTCTGCCAGATTAATCTGTCCTTCATTGATAAGCATCTTTTGATGATCAAGCCACTCTTCCCAAGCTTGTTTAGATACATTATTAAATATTTCTTCACCTTTCTCGCCTGGATAGGGGGCAGTACTCATCCCTTCAAGATCTTCTTGATATTTTTTACAAAAAACTATACGTGTCATTTTATTTAATTCTTTCAAGAAATTTAGAAACAGGTGCGGGTAAACCTATACCTGTTAATTCATCACTATTAAACCATGCCTTATTATTGTCTAAGTTCTGAAAGTCTTTATTAAGTTCTATTGAGATTGTATCAATATCTAACTTGTAATGAGTGAAAACATGCTGAGTTTTGATACCTTCCTCTAAAATTTTGTAGTCTTTAGGTAATTTTTCCTGATATCTCAGTCTGGAGTTAGATTCCTCAAATCCTATAAAAGTCCAGAGCCCTTTCCAAACTCCTTTTGATTTTCTATTCTCGAGTAAAAGCTCACCATTTTTATTTTGTAAGATAAGCCAATAAAGTTTTTTTATAGGTTTAGCTTTCTTGGGAGATTTATTAGGAAGAGTATTTTGAATACTTTCTTTATTTGCGAGGCATTTTCTTTTGAGCGGACACTCAGGACAATTAGGATTTCTTCTCTTACAAATTAAAGACCCAACATCCATAATCGCCTGTGTATAGATATCGAATTCTTTATTAGGAAGATTATTTTCTGCTATTTTCCAGAGCTCAATAGATGTTTTGTTTAAATCTATAGGATCTTCTATCTTAAAATATCTTACGAGAACTCTTTTAGCATTCCCGTCTAGAATAGGAGCTTTGAGCTTAAAACCTAAAGAACGTATCGCTCCAGCGGTTGATTTCCCAATACCTGGAAGAGATTCTAGCTCTTCCAGACAACTAGGCATAGTTGAGCTAAATTCCTTTTGAATGATTTTGGCGGCTTTGAATAAATTCCTTCCTCTTGAATAATAGCCAAGTCCTGACCAGTAGCTCAGCACTTCATTTTCATTAGAATTTGCTAATGAGTCTATGTTAGGAAATTTACTCATGAATTTGAGGAAGTAAGGAATAACTGTTTGAACTTGAGTCTGTTGAAGCATTACCTCTGATATCCAAACTTTGTAGGGGTTAGTATCTATTTGCCATGGCAGATCTTTGCGGCCAGATTTCTTATGCCATCGTATGAGATTTGAACTTAAAATAGACATGGATATTAAGTTAATTGTACAAGTAATGAACAAGTTGAGCATATTAGCTATAATGCGCGACCTTGAGAATTTTATATGAGAAAAGTTACTAAAAAACGAGATACTACGGAAACTCAAATAACGATTGACCTTAATTTAGACGGAACAGGCCAAACGGAGTTTGATACAGGATTACCATTTCTGGAGCATATGCTGGATCAAATTGGCCGACATGGCATGATAGATCTGAGCATTAAAGCCAAAGGAGATCTTCATATAGATGATCACCACACAATAGAAGATATCGGTATATCTTTGGGAGAGGCTTTAAATGAAGCTGTTGGGGACAAGAAAGGTATCAGGAGATATGGACATGCCTACATTCCTCTGGATGAAGCACTTTCAAGAGTTGTTCTAGATTTTTCTGGAAGACCTGGTCTTCATATGAATGTAAATTTTGTTAAAGAAGAAGTTGGAGGAATAGATGTAAATATGTTCGAACACTTCTTTCAGTCTTTATGTAATCACGCATTTTTGACACTGCATATAGAAAACCTCTCTGGAGAAAATGTTCACCATCAGATAGAAACAATTTTCAAAGCATTTGGTAGAGCGTTGAGAATGGCATTAGAGATAGACTCTAGGCAGGTAGACATTATTCCCTCGACGAAGGGAGCTTTGTAGGTCTGCAAGAAATGACACAAGTTGTTGTTATTGACTATGGGATGGGAAATCTCCACTCGGTAAGCAAAGCGTTAGAGACTGTAGCTGATTCCGAAAAAATAATAATTTCTTCCGATCTGGGAGTTATAAAAGCATCAGATAAAATAGTCTTTCCCGGAGTAGGGGCTATAAAAGATTGCATGGCAGCTTTTTCAGAAGATCTTAAAGAAACAGTTCTCGAAGAGATTGGCAAAAAACCAACGTTAGCCATTTGTGTGGGTATGCAGATGCTTTTAGAGTCTAGCGAAGAGAATGAGGGCGTGAATGGGCTAAACATTCTTGATGGTAAAGTCACTAAAATAAAATCTTTAGATAAGATTAAAGTTCCTCATATGGGATGGAATAAAGTGAAATTCTTAAAAGATCACTTTCTATTTAAAAATATTCCTGATTCTTCTTTTTTCTATTTTGTACATAGCTATTGCTGTTTATCTTCAGAGGATGCCTTAACTGAAACTGAGCATGGCGAAAATTTTATTTCATCTTTGGCAAAAGATAATATTTTTGCAGTTCAATTTCATCCTGAAAAAAGTCAGACTGTGGGCCTTGATTTATATAAGAACTTTTTAGACTGGAGTATTTAAATGTTAGTTATACCAGCAATTGATCTTAAAGATGGCAAGTGTGTCAGATTAAGAGAAGGTAAGATGCATGAAGAGACTATTTTTTCAGAAGATCCCTTATCGATTGCCAGCTCATGGTTTGCGCAAGGAGCAGAGTTATTACATATCGTTGATCTGGACGGAGCTGTTCAAGGAAAACCTATAAATCATGAAATTGTCTTCAAGATAGCCTCACAATTTCCTGATAAAAGAATACAAATTGGAGGTGGAATCAGAAACTTCGATACAGCTCTGAACTATCTTGAGCAGGGTATAGAGCGAGTTATCATGGGTACTTCTGCAGTAGAAGATCCAGATTTACTGAAAGATTTTTGTAAACGATATCCTGAAAGAGTTGTTCTGGGTATCGATGCTCTGAATGGAATTGTGAAAACTCAAGGTTGGCTAAAGGGATCAGAGGTAACACCCTCAGATTTAGTCAAAGATTTCGAAGGAGATTCTATAGCGGCTATTATTTTTACAGATATTTCTAAAGACGGAATGATGATTGGTCCAAATATTGCAGCTACATCTGATCTCGCAAGACAAACTGATATACCTGTTATTGCTTCGGGAGGAGTATCTTCTCTAGAACATATAAGTCAGCTGGTTAAAGAAAAAATAATTTCAGGCGTCATTTGCGGAAGAGCCTTATATGAAAATTCATTCACTTATCAAGAAGCTTTGAAGGCCTCAGAAACTTAAGCATGTCTGTAGCTAAAAGAATTATCCCTTGCCTTGATGTAGACAAAGGAAGAGTTGTAAAAGGTGTTAATTTCTTAAATATAAGAGATGCAGGAGACCCTGTAGAGATTGCCAAGCGTTACGACAAAGAAGGCGCTGATGAAATAACCATGCTAGATATAACAGCTAGCCATGAAACCAGAGACACTACCTATAAAACTGTTGAGAGTATAGCCAGTCAGGTTTTCATGCCCTTAACAGTTGGTGGTGGAGTTAGAACTATTGAGGATATAAAGAAGCTTTTAAGATCTGGAGCGGATAAGGTCAGCATTAATACATCTGCTGTTGAGAACCCTGATTTTGTAAAAGAAGCAGCAGATAAATTTGGCTCTCAATGTATTGTTGTTGCTGTTGATGCAAAGTCATCAAATATTGATGAAGAATCTTGGGAGGTCGTAACTTATGGTGGAAGAAATAGAACTGGTATAGACGTTCTTGAGTGGACTCAACAAATAACCGAATACGGTGCAGGAGAAATACTTCTGACGAGCATGGATAGAGATGGAACTAAAGCAGGATTCGATAATAGTCTTGTTTCTAAGGTTTCGTCTGGAATATCAATACCAGTAATTGCTTCTGGCGGAGTTGGTAATCTTGATCATTTAATTGACGGTATCAAGCTCGGCGGAGCAGAAGCTGTTCTTGCTGCAAGTATTTTTCATTTTTCAGAATTCTCTATAAAAGAAGCTAAGGAAGCCATGCGGGCCTCAGGAATTAATATAAGATTTTAGACAGTTCTTTGTATTTTGCCTTCCGAACACTCATACATGAGCGGATCACCAGTAGCTATTTCCAATTTAACTATTTCGTCTGGGCTAATGTCCTCGAGCTTCATCACTAGCGCTCTTAATGAGTTGCCATGAGCTGCAATTAAAATATTTTTACCTTTTATTACCTCGGGTAAGATTTTGGATTCAAAGTAGGGCAGTACTCTTTCAGCAGTATTCTTTAAACTTTCACCTCCAGGTGGTGGGACATCAAATGATCTTCTCCAGATATGTACTTGTTCTTCTCCCCATTTCTTCCTAGCATCATCCTTATTTAATCCTGCCAATTCACCATAGTTTCTTTCGTTAAGGGATTGATCTTTAATTGTTGCTATATCAGTCTGATTCATTTGTTCAAGGATTAGGCGCCCAGTCTCCTGAGCTCTAAATAAGTCTGATGTGAACATAACATCAAATTTAATATTACTTTGCTTTAATTGGTTGCCTGCTTGAATCGCTTCTTCAATACCTTGCTCAGTTAACTCGGGATCTTTCCATCCTGTAAACAAGTTCTTTTTGTTCCATTCGCTTTGGCCGTGCCTAATGAGTACTAAATTTGATTTCGTCATATTATTAAAAGTTTTTTATATTTTAACTTAGTAATCTATATAATCCTGTCCGGATATGAATAAATTCTTAGAGTTTGTAGGTGACAATTTTTTAGCAGTCCTTGTCTTGTTGTCGCTTATAGTGATTCTAATTATCTACGAAAGAAGAAAAGGGGGTACAAAATTAGATACCTCAGAGATCACAAGACTCATCAATAAAAGCAATCCATTGGTTTATGACTTAAGAAGTTCTGCTGAATACAATGCAGGTTCAATTGCGGGGGCCTTAAATGTTCAACCAAGTAATCTGGTTAAAGGAGATGCACTCTTCAAAGCTACCGAAGAAGATTGTCTAATACTGATTTGCGGAACTGGAACAAACTCATCGAAAGCAGCCGGTGATTTATTGAAACAAGGCTTTACGAATGTAAACGTTTTATCTGGCGGTATGGTCAATTGGGTTCAAAGCGGAATGCCTTTAGCAAAAAACTAATTACGTCTCTATACCTAACTCTTTAATTTTCCTTGTAAGAGTATTACGTCCCCAGCCTAATAATTCTGCCGCTTCTTTCTTTCGTCCCATAGTCTTCTTTAGGGCAACTTTTATTATCGTTCTTTCAAATTCAGGTATCGCTTCTTCTAATAAATTATCTTTGCCCTTTGCAAGATAGTTCTCAGACCAAGATTGTAAGACTTTACTCCAGTCATTAAGGTTTTCTACGTTCTCTACTTTTAGATCATCAGGTAGATCTTCCAATTTAACTTCTCTCGTAGGTGACATAACAGTAAGCCATCGACAAGTATTTTCAAGCTGTCTCACATTTCCTGGCCAAGAGAGCGTCATGAAATACTCTTCTACTTCAGCAGAGAGATATTTTTTTTCTTGTTGAAGTTCGTCAGAAGATTTCTGAAAGAAATATTTTGCTAGTGAAGGAATATCCTCTTTCCTCTCATTTAATTTTGGAAGGGAAAGCTTAATCACATTTAGTCTATGAAAGAGATCTTCCCTAAAACTGCCAGCTTTTACTAAGTCTTCAATATTTTGATGAGTGGCTGTAATGATCCTAACATCTACTTTAATGGGTTCTCTGCCACCCACTCTATAAAATTCACCATTTGATAGAACTCTCAATAGTCTCGTCTGGGTTTCAAGTTGCATATCTCCTATTTCATCAAGAAATAATGTGCCACCATCTGCCTGTTCAAACCGTCCTATACGTCTCTCATCGGCACCAGTGAATGCACCTTTTTCGTGACCAAATAATTCAGCCTCTAATAATTCTTTCGGAATATCTGCCATGTTAAGCGCTATAAAGGGCTTATCTTTCCTTGGACTATGCTGAAAAAGTGCTCTAGCAACTAACTCTTTACCAGTTCCGGATTCTCCAATTAGTAATACCGTTGAATTGGAGTTTGAAAGCTTGCCAATTGCTCGAAAAACTTCCTGCATAGCAGGGGCTTCACCGATAACTTCAGCTTGCGTATCGGTTGTCTCTTCTTTAATAAAATCTTCAGATGCTGTAGCTCTTTGAACCATAGATACTGCTTCATCTATATCAAAAGGTTTAGGGAGATATTCCCAAGCTCCATGTTCATATGATTCAACTGCACTATCAAGATCGGAATGAGCAGTCATAACAATTACCGGAATCTCTGGACGAAGCTCTTTAACTTTATCTAGAAGATCTATCCCGCTTGGTCCTGGCATCCTTATATCTGTAAGGATGAGTTGAGGATTTTCGGTTTCTAGTTTTTTGATTACTTTATTAGCAGAATCAAAGGTCTGTACATCCATTCCATTATCACCAAGCCCCTTTTCAAGAACCCAACGGATAGACTCATCATCATCAACAACCCAAATATTTTTATCCATTTACAATCTTTAAGTCTAAATCTTTATTAGCATTTATGGGAATATTAATAAAAAATTCCGTTCTGCTTGGTTTACTATTGAAATGTATATTCCCTTTGTGCTGTGAAATAATTCCTTGAGTAATAGAAAGACCTAACCCCGTGCCTTTCTCTTTTCCTGTAATCATAGGGAAAAAGATAGAATCTTTGATTTCTTCTTTAATTCCTGGACCATTATCTATGACCGAGATTTTACAAACTGTTGAATTTTTCTCTCCATCAATAATTTCACCATGGGAAATTCTAGTTACTATATTAATTTCAGGAGAAGAAGTTTCAGATTCTAATAAAGCATCTCTGGCATTTTTGGTTAAGTTTAGAATGCTATTCTCAATCAAGTAACTATCGATATATAACTCCGGAATACTTGGATCGAAGTCTTTTGTGATTTTTATTTTTCTATATCCAGATTCTTTGTCGATTAGGCTTAGAACATTTTCAATTGGATAATGGATATTTTGATATTGAAAATCAGGTTTTTTATTAGGTCCAAGAATGTTATCGACAAGAGAGGTCAGTCTATCAGTCTGCTTAATTACTATATCGGTGTATTCTCGAAGTTCTTGATTATTTAATTTATTACTCAGAAGTTGAGCCGATCCTCTTATTCCACTTAGAGGGTTTTTAATCTCATGAGCTAATTGCCTAACAAAGTCTTGAGAAATTTGTTGATTCGTTTTCATTCTGTAACGTTCAATTAATTCAGATGAAGCCTCTTTGTTAATCACTTCTACTAAAAGGCTGTTTTCATCGTTATCACTTAGAGGATGAACTATGTATGTACACAAGACTTTATGGCCTCTTTTGAGGTTTAAAATAGCATCTGTTTTTGTGAAACTTCTCTTTTGCTCTATTGATTCAATAAAGGCATCTACACTTTCAGGGACTTCAAAAAAAAGTTGGTCTATTTTTTGACCAAGCGAAGTTTTCTCTGTGGTATCTAATATTGTTAAGGCAGAAGAGTTGATGAATTTAATTCTTAGAGAGTTATCTAAAATTATAATTCCTGTATTGAGTTCAGAGAGTAGTGTTTGGTTAAAATTACTCACAGTAGGTATCCGGAGACTAAATCTCCGGATAAATTACAAATTTATTAAGAATTTAGAGTACCTACTATGTGAGCTATGATCTTATAGGGATCAGCATTGGAAGCTGGTCTTCTATCTTCTAGATAGCCATTCCAGTTGTGCTCTACAGTGTAAATTGGAATTCTAATACTTGCCCCTCTATCACTTACTCCAAACGAGAACTGATCAATGCTTTGTGTTTCATGAAGGCCAGTTAGCCTCATTTCATTATCTGAACCATATAGCGCTATACCTTCTTTATGAACTGCTCCAAGTTTTTCACACATAGAAGTAAACATCTCTTCAGAACCAGCAGTTCTCATTTTCTCATTAGAAAAATTTGTATGCATCCCTGAGCCATTCCAATCACCTGACTTTGGTTTAGGATGAATGTTTACTGAAACACCAAATTCTTCAGCCACCTTATGCAGTAAGTATCTACTAACCCATAGGTCATCACCGGCTTTTATACCCTTTCCTAAACATTGATATTCCCACTGTCCTAAAGCTACTTCTGCATTTGTTCCAGTAAGCTCTATACCTGCATCTAAGCATGCATCTAAGTGAGCATCACTAATTTCTCTTCCTACAACATTACTAGCACCGACAGCACAGTAGTATTCTCCTTGAGGTCTGCTAGGTGTTCCATCTTCCCATCCTAGAATCGTTCCATCTTTGTCCGTTAAGAAATATTCTTGTTCAAATCCAAACCACCATTCGTCACTCACTACAGCTTCAGCAGCAGCTCTAGAATTAGAAGGGTGCGTTTCATGTTCACCAGTTTCAACTTGGCACATTACAAGAGAACCTTCATTTGTTGGGTTTTCATATTGTTCTACCGGCAATAATATACAGTCAGAACTTCCACCTTCAGCTTGTTGAGTAGATGATCCATCAAAAGACCAGGCTGGTGGTTCTCCGTCTGTAACTTTAACTTTGCTTCTTAAATTGGCTTCTGGTTGATAACCATCTAGCCAAATATATTCATATTTTGTCATTTACTTTCTCCATTCATAATTAAAAGTGAAACGATATTATCACGCGAAAGCCAAAAAAAGAACATTTTTTGGGCAAAAAAATAAGATTTATCTATTAGAAGTTCTATAAAAGTGCAAATGCGCTATTAAAGTGCATTTTTAAGAATACTTAAACCATGTTTCTTAGTGTGAGTTAAAAATTCCTCTAAGAAAAAGTTCCATTGAAATTTTTCATCTTTACTAAGCATACTTTTGTTAGGATATTTATTTCTAAGCCAGAATTGTTTTTTCCCATTAAATTTTCTTACTTCAGCCATTTTTGCATCATGATAAATAAAGATCTCAATTTCAGTATCTTGAATTAATGAAAAAGATTTAGATTTCTTTATCGCTATCATTGATGTGTGAGAAGAAAGTCTGCTACAGGAAATGTAGATGTCAGAACTCAAAGGACCTTCAGGAATAAGATAATGGATCTGACTTTCAGCTTTATCAATTGGGAAGAAATTAACAAGTTTTTGATAGTTCCTTTCGTACAGACGAAGGAGTTGGTTGAGACCTCTCTGACTGTTTCTGCGCTTGATCGCCTTATTCTTTATCATAAGTAGACCACAATATTAACGCAGCTACGGTTCTATAGGGAGACCAAGGTTCTGACATTTTCTCTATTGTCAAATAATCTGGTCTAGCTTCAAGATTCTTTAGCCTCTGAATGGCTACGATTAATCCCAGATCTGAGGCAGGCCATCCATCTAATCTTTTTAAGCATGCCATCAAGTAACATTGTGCTGTCCATTCTCCTATGCCTCGAACTTTAATTAATTCTTTTATCACTTCGGCATCTTCTTTTTTTGCAAGGCCATTGAGATCTAATTCTTTATTTTCAATCAAAGAAGCAATGCCACAACAGTAGTCAATCTTTTGTTTACTTAATCCGGCCTCTTTAAACTTTTCTATATCAGTTTGAAGGAATACCTTGGGCTTAAAAGGTTTGACAAGAGCTTTAACTCTTCCAAAAATTGCATTCGCAGAAGCAACCGATAGTTGTTGTTCTACTATCAAGCCAATTAAACCCTCAAAGCCTTCTTTTTTATTAAAGGGGTTAATTTGATAATTCTTTTCTTCTAGAATTTTTTTGAATTGAGGTTCTTTTTCTGCAAGAAAAGCATAACCCTCTTGAAGAGTCTCTTTGTTGAGAACTTTAAATTCTTTCATATAACTCTGACATTACTTCTTTTTTGAATGGAAGAAGCACCTTTCTGTCTTGGTTGTACTCAAGAATATGAGCCCTTTCTTTTTCTAAGAAGTCGTCAATAGCTTCTTTGAATCTTATATCCTTGATCCAATGAGCAGAATAAGTCTCTATGGGACAAAAGCCTCTCTTAATTTTATGCTCTCCTTGTACCCCGGGATCAAATGATTCAAGC
>Ga0233394_1000869_pt1 | contig 10331 bp, 9 predicted proteins | sample 24DmetaG_FD_190481 | JGI IMG/M metagenome (GOLD analysis project Ga0233394, IMG submission 190481) | Seawater microbial communities from Monterey Bay, California, United States - 24D | ecosystem: Environmental > Aquatic > Marine > Coastal | place: USA: California | collected 2016-11-02 | reverse complement strand
AAGAACAACAATAGTAGTTGAAAATAAAGTTTTTGGTGAAGTATTATACCGTCAAATAGCCGGAGCTTTAGCAAAAAGAATTGTAAATTATGCCGAGGAAGGAGAACATGTTGTTCAAGGAACTGACGCAGGTTTTATAAAGTTTGGTAGTAGAGTAGATATTTTTTTACCACTTAAAACAGAATTAACAGTAAAACTAGGTGATAAAGTAAAAGGAGGAGTTCAAGTAATTGCTAAAAAGTAATGACTTCAAAACTAGATATTAAATTTAATAAAGCTTTTAATAATCTTTCAGAATTAGAGGAAAATTTAGCTCCTGACATTATGCTTAAGTTGTATGCGTACTACAAGCAAGCACTGGCAGGTGATAATTTTTCTTATGATGGGAAAGTTGATGTTAGGGATGCTTTTAAATTTAACGCTTGGACTCAATTAAATGGAATGTCTCAAGAAGAAGCAAAAAAACAATATATCAAACTAGTGAAAAGTATTTTTAAAAACCAACTCAAATAAATCCTATGAAAAATTCAATAAAAATAACTTATATTTTTCTGATAGCAGTTCTGTTAATTGCATGTGATTCAGGAAAAAAAGAACAGAAAGACCAAATTAATAAAGAAAAGAAATCTTCGGCAGCATTTGTTTTAGATAATGCGAAGAATTCTGTTGAATGGACAGCTTATAAAACTACAGAAAAGGTTCCAGTTAAAGGGAAGTTTAAAAAAGTTGAGATCACTTCAGGAGGAGAGGGAAATTCAGTTAAAGAAGCAATTCACAATGCAGAATTTTCAATACCCATTAGTAGTATTTTTACTTCAGACAGTAGTAGAGATTATAAGATTAGAAAATTCTTTTTTGGAGTAATGGATAATACAAAACTATTATCTGGTAAGTTAGTTATTGAAAATGATTCTTTAGGATATGCTGATATCACTATGAACGGGATTTCTGAAAAACTTCCGTTTTCTTACCTAATAAAAGATAAAGAATTTTCTATGGCCACGAAGATGGATGTTTTAAATTGGAACGCTCAATCATCTTTAGATTCTTTAAACCTTATATGTAAAGAATTACATAAAGGATTGGATGGTATTAGCAAAACCTGGTCTGAGGTTGCGATTAACATCTCATCAGATTTTAAATAGAAATTAAAAATATAGTTCATAAAAAATCCACCAATTGGTGGAATTTTTATTTGAATTTTATGTAATCTAATTCAAATTCAAAATCTCCATATTTTTTTTGATCAGTAATAAATCCAATTCTAATAATATCTTTTAATGTTTCTTTTTTCAATCGATCATTTAATGCTTTACCTATGTAATACTTTCTTAAATCAGTAAGTTTGAAGGTGGTCGTTTTCCATTCTGAAGAGGTTGATTCCAGACTAATTTTATAGTTTGGAACATACCAACGTCTACTCACGGCAAGAGAAAAAGCAAAAGAAATTCCTGAGGAACGATATCTTATCTCTATATCATTAAAGTTAGATATGTCAACCTCAGAAAAAGATCTTCGTAAAGAAGAAAAGCCCCCATTATTGTCAAGAGAAACCTCACCCATAAATAAAAGGCTATTTTTTGTTATTTTTTTACCTCCCTTAGAAAGACCACCCATTACACCATCATTAACAACATTCCAATAACGTCCTTTTTTTTCTTTTCCAAAGTCAATGAGAATAGAATTTTGTTGGTTAAATGTCAATGAGAATAAAAGAATGATAAGCTGTGTTTTCATCTTAAATTTTTTAAAGCGTTATTTAATTTTTCATATTTAAATTCAAAACCAGTTTGTAAAAGTTTACGGGACGATACTCTACTTCCATTTAGCATGATTGTAGACATTTCTCCAAAAACTAATTTAAAGATAAACTTGGGTGTTGTTATAGTTAAAAAAGGTTTATTATAGATCTCGGACAAGATTTTTGAGAAAGAATAGTTTGTTATGTGTTCCGGAGATATTGCGTTATATACACCTTTGTATTGATTATCCTCAAGAGCATTTATATATAAATTACACAAATCGTCTATATGAATCCATGGCATGTGTTGCTTTCCATTTCCAATAGGAGTTATTATTGGGGTTTTCATTTTCTCTAGGGCTCCTCCATCTTTAGATAATACTATACCTGTTCTTAGGACAACTGTTCTTATTTTGAGGTTTTTAAATTGACGAATAGCTCTCTCCCAGAGTTTACATACATTTCCAAGAAAATCATTAGATGGCTGATCTGTTTCTATGAAAATTTTATCCGTTGTAGTAGAACCATAATAACCTATTGCTGAAGCAGCAACAAAACTTTTTAAAGGAATTTTTAATCTTTTGATGGTTTCGTAAAGTAAATTGGTTGAAACCACTCTACTGGTTAAAATTTCTTTTTTTCGTTTCTTAGACCATCTTTTATCTGCAACGCCAGCACCAGCTAGATGAAGAATGTGATCTATGTTTTTAAATGCTAAATCGTCTATGCTGTACTCTTCGATATTCCAATGAAATGAATCTTGAGAACTTTTGGAATTGTAATTTCTAGTTAAAATGATAACTTCATAACCTTTAGCTTTTAACAAACTTGATAAACGGCTGCCAATCAATCCAGTACCCCCAGTTATAAGGACTTTACTCATTATGTAAAAATACAAAAACCGATATCAAACATGATATCGGTTTTTTGTAAATATTAGTTAAAAAAGTTATTTAATTTCTTTCATTGCATTATTTATCAATGTTTTCAGGTGGTTTTTATGGGCTTTGGTTGAAATATTTCCAGTACCATTTGAAACCCAAGTTTTAATATTTTTTAAATTATATATGGCCATAGACTGTGAAGTCGGAGAAAATCTACTAGCTGATTTTCCTACTACCATTTTTATAAGCCTTTTAGTATAAACAGCTTGTAAATTTTGACGGAATGTATTGATACTTCCATAAACATCTGGTCTAAACATTGCAGTGTTTAGGTCTGTCATGAAGGAAGATAGACTATATTTATTTCCATACAACTCTGAATCCGTTAATCTTTGTAGAGTGTTCGGGTGCATTATATGAGCTAATACTCTAGTTTGGTACCCTAATACTTGTGCGTGAATTTTAGGATCTTCTGGTCCTCCAAAAAAGTTGTAACCCCTTCTTTGTTTTGCTAAGTAGTTGTAAATATCTTTAGGAGCAGAGAAAGCGTCTGGAGCAAATATGTATTTTTTCAAAGCATTAAATGCTCTTTTTTGATCTTCAAGACTTACAGGTGTATATGGTTGGTTACCACCTTCTTGTCCAAAAGTTGATCTATCTACGTAAACTCCTCCAATAAATCTAGAAATTACGCCTCCAGCTATTGCTGATTGGTTATTTAATGTATAAAAAGCTCTTCTGAGATCCATGTATGTTTCTCCTTTATTAGTGAACCTAGATTTAATGTCTTTCATCATAGTGTTCACTAATTCAAATCTATTGATTGAATAAGAAATTTGATCGTTAGATAAATCACCAATCATTACTCGAGGGTCTATTGCTTTACCCGGAGAACGCATGTCATCTGCATCATTACCAAATATTAGTTCTGGTTCAGTAGACCTTTCTAATAAAGCCGTTCTCTCATTGTCCGATTTAAAAGGAGTGTATCCAAATTGAATAGCCCATACATCATAAGGACCAACACTCATATCATAGTATTGACCTTGTTTAGATCTGTCATTAGTAAGATTAATTCCAGCATAATCCATTACAGAACCAGTTAATGCTTTTCCTTTGATAAAATCAGCGTTTGATAATTGATCCGGAGAATAGACCTGGCTAGCTTTCATATTATGGTTTAGACCTAGTGTGTGCCCAACTTCATGCATGATTAAGGATTTCATTCCTTCTTTTTTCATTCTTTCCATTTCCATGGTAGATGCATTGGTTACTTCTAAAATAGTATTTCCTAATTGCATATTTTCATGTAAAACATGACCTGCTGAACAAAACATGAAATTAGAATGTTCAATATTTTCTCTTAAATCTAATTCTTCTAAAGTTTCTAAGCTCATATTGGATGAAGCATCGTCGTATAATTTATCACCAAATACTCTATTGGTAAAATGTACAAATTCTAACATGATATCTGCTCCTAAAATTTCACCAGTTCTAGGGTTAACAAAACTTGGACCATAACCTCCAAAGGGTGGGTTAGGAGAAGAAGTCCACCTTAGTACATTGTAACGAACATCTCCAGCATCCCACTCAGCATCGTCTGATTGAACCTTTACAACCATAGCATTTTTAAATCCTGCTTTTTCAAAAGCTATATTCCAAGCTAACACACCCTCTTTGATAGTTTCTCTCCATTCTAATGGTGTGGTATTTTCTATCCACCATGTTATTGGTGTTACTGGTTCTGATATTTCTGCATTAGGATCTTTCTTAATTAATTTCCAACGATGAATTAAATCTCTATAATTAACTGTAGAAGTAGTTGTCATATCATTTGTCTCAGTTAAAAAATATCCCACTCTTGGATCATCCATTCTCATGGTATAATCATTTTCAGGCATATTCATAAACGTGTGAAATACCTTTATAGAAACATTTCTTCCATCTGTAACAGCATTGGAACCTCCATTTATAACACTTGGATTACTAAAAACGTATTCAGTTTTAATATTTGTGTTTTCTGGATAGTTTTTTATCTCATCTATCTTAGATTTTTTCTTGTCAAAACGCCCTAGACTAAAGGCTAAAGGAGATTGACCAGGAAATCTCGGATTTTTTATTCTAGTTAATTCCTCGGATAGGAATAAACCTGTTGCATCTATAAGGTATTCGTCATTTTTTTCATCTGCAAATAAGATTTTAGATGATGAAACGATAGCATCACTAATGTTAGCCTCAGAGGCTCTTGATATAGGGTTGTCTTTATCAAAAAAGAATGATGTATTAGGTACATAAAAATCAATTTTGTTAAAGTATTTTTTAATGTGAAAGATGCTAGATCCTGAGTATGCTCCCCTAAACTTTCCAGCTTCGGTTACTCCATCAGCAATTTGAGAAAAGTAAATGTAGTCTTTGTCTAGTTGGTTTTTTTTAATCAGCATTTTTAAATTACCGGAAACTGTGTCTTGAAAGATGGTGAATAAGCCTTCAATCTTCTTACTACTTTTAGTCAAAGTAGCAATCGATTTTTTTGGTTTTTTTGGCTTGATAACTTCTTCAGTTTTTCCTTTCTTTTTTTTCTTTTTTTTTCTTTGAGCATCTATATTATTTAAACCAACGAATGTTATAAATAAAATAAAAGACATAAAAAATCGAAGTTTGCTTGAGTGTACTATTTTCATAAAATGAGATTTAAAAAATTCACGACAAATTACTTATTTATTGTCCTTTCATTGTTAATAATTCTATAAAATATTTGAAATAGTTAATTTACAATGATATGTATTTGTGAAAGGATTGTTAATCTTTAAAAACAAATAGTTTAAAGCCCTATTTTTGTTAAACTATGAAAGAATTTTATAAAAAAGGATTTAAGTTTAGGTCTTTTGTGCCTCCTTATCAAACACCATTTGATAAATTATTTGAAATTTTCAAAGAAATTATTACTTACACATCAGGTGATTTTGAGGAAGCCATTGAATGGTTAAGACAATTAGATACTGAATATAAACTAACAGATCATAATTACACAATAGATGATTTCATAGAAGATTTGAAAGCTAAGGGCTATATTAAAGAGGAAATTGATCCAACTAACAATGAAGGTACTATTTCTATAACAGCCAAGACAGAAAGAGCTATAAGACAACAAGCTTTAAATCAAATTTTTGGTAAAATAAAAAGAAGAGGTACAGGAAATCATAAAAGTAAAGGTCAGGGACTAGGGGATGAACACACAGGAGATTTTAGAAATTATCAGTTTGGTGACTCTCTAGATAAAGTGTCCATGACAGAGAGTTTACGCAATGCTCAAATAAATCATGGAATTCAGAATTTTAATTTAACCGAGGATGATTTGGTTGTTGAAGAAACTATACACAAGGCCCAAATGAGTACTGTTTTGATGATAGATATAAGTCATTCTATGATTTTATATGGAGAAGATAGGATAACACCAGCAAAAAAAGTTGCTATGGCATTGGCAGAGCTAATAACTACTAGGTACCCTAAAGACACTTTAGATATTTTAGTGTTTGGGAATGATTCTTGGACCATAGACATCAAGGATTTGCCATACTTAAAAGTTGGTCCTTATCATACAAATACTGTTGCTGGACTTCAACTAGCTATGGACCTATTGCGAAGAAAAAGAAATACGAACAAACAAATTTTTATGATCACTGACGGTAAGCCAAGTTGTCTTAAAATGCCAGATGGTCAGTATTATAAAAATAGTAATGGTTTAGATTCATTTATTACAAATAAATGTTATGCTATGGCTCAGCAAGCTAGACGGCTTCACATTCCAATCACAACTTTTATGATTGCTGAAGATAGTTACTTGATGCAGTTTGTTAGAAAATTTACAAAAGCTAATCAAGGGAAGGCATTTTACACTGGATTAAAAGGTTTAGGAGAAATGATTTTTGAAGATTATGAAACGAATAGAAAAAAAAGAATTAAAGGTTAATATGAATATAACATCCATCAAAACACTAGGAGAATTAAAAAAATCTGGTTATAAATCCAAATCTATTAAAGATGAATTGAGAGACAATCTAATCGATAAAATAAAAATTAAAGAAACCGTTTTTAAAGGGGTGCACGGATATGAAGATACTGTTATTCCTGAGTTAGAAAGAGCTATTTTGTCAAGACATAATATTAATTTATTAGGATTACGAGGACAAGCAAAAACCCGTTTAGCTAGATTAATGTTAAATTTATTAGATGAATACATACCTATAATTGAGGGTTCAGAAATTAACGATGATCCTCTCTCGCCAATTTCTCGCTATGCTATTGAATTAATTGAAAAAAAACAGGATAAAACTCCTATAGCTTGGTTGCACAGAAGTAATCGTTTTGCTGAAAAGTTAGCTACTCCAGATGTAACTGTGGCAGACATTATTGGAGATGTAGACCCAATAAAAGCAGCAAATTTAAAATTGAGTTATGCAGATGATCGTGTAATTCATTATGGAATGATCCCCAGAGCCAACAGATGTATTTTTGTAATTAATGAATTGCCTGATTTGCAAGCTAGAATTCAAGTAGCACTTTTTAATATTTTACAAGAGGGTGATATACAAATAAGAGGTTTTAAATTGAGATTATCTTTAGATATGCAATTTGTTTTTACAGCAAATCCAGAGGATTATACCAACAGAGGGAGTATTGTAACTCCTCTAAAAGACAGAATAGGCTCTCAAATTTTAACTCATTATCCAGAGAACATTAAAATTGCAAAAAAAATAACCTCACAGGAAGCAAAACTAGATCAACGTCAATCAGAATCTATATTTGTGCCAGAATTAGCTAAAGATATTTTGGAGCAAATTGTTTTTGAAGCCCGTAATAGCGAATTTATTGATGCAAAGAGTGGGGTTAGTGCGCGTTTAAGCATTACTGCGTTTGAAAATTTATTAAGTACTGCAGAGAGACGACTTATTTATTCTGGAGATACCAAAACATCTATTAGGATGAGTGATTTTATTGGTATTATTCCAGCTATTACCGGAAAAATTGAACTAGTATACGAGGGTGAGCAGGAAGGTGCCTATAATGTTGCATTAACTCTTTTAGGGAATGCAATTAAAACTTTATACCCAACATTTTTTCCAAAAATTAAGAAGATTGAAAAGCAAGGAGTTGAGGCGCCTTACGACAATATAATTTCTTGGTTTTTTAACAACAATACAGATTTTGATATTTTAGATGATGTGCCGGAAAGTGATTATTCATCTATTTTAAAGAAAGTGAAACCCCTACGAGAATTTGTGATAGAACATCAGCCAGATGTTTCTAAGTCAGAAATTTTATTTTGGAAAGAATTTGTCTTATGGTCTTTGGTAGAGTTTAAAAAACTTAGTAAGTATAGGTATGCTGAAGGAACCCAATTTAAAGATCCTTACGGAAGTTTTATAAGTGGATTAAAATAACTAGTTAACGGCTCCTTCTTCTTCCCATTCTATTATTTCGCATCTCAACCATTTTTTTTCGAATGTTGGAGGCATATTCTTTTTTTGTAATACTTTCTCCTTTATCTGGAGCTGTAATATTTATTTTCTCTTTGGGATTTAAAATTATTTCTGAGCATAATAAAGTTGTATTTCCTGCACTAACTTCTAGGATTAATCCAGGGAGACCCCAGTATTCTGCTGGTCCTTGGGCAACAGGTATTTGTGGAGTATACCATGCTTCTATGACTATTAAAGGCTCATCCTTTTTTTCATTTTCAGAATTTTGTCTAAGATCACTCCAAGAAAAATCAAACCAACTTAATTCTGATTTAGGAACCATCGCTGCAGCTTTGTAGCAAGTATAGTTTCCAATTTTTTTTGTTTCAGTTCCAAGACTCCATTCAATATTTATTAAATCATCTTTCACTAAAAATCGTTTTCCATAAAACTCCTGGCTTTGTATTAACTTATCATTTTTAATATTTTTGTGTAAATCTCCTCTGGAAAAATATCCTCCCCACGAATCTGTTGCCCCTGATATGGCATCAATTTTATCTTCTTCTAAAAAAGTAGATTCTTGCATATTAAAACTCAATATATATTTTTTTTCCAATCTGTTTTTTAGACGACTCTGTATTTGTTTTTTTTGTGCTTCACTCATTCTAGCACCCCAATTTCCTAACTCCATTTTTGATTTAGAAAAATAATAAGCTTTACCTTGAAATTTTTGAGCATAGGTTACTAAGGTGAAAAAAATCAATAATAACAGAGTGATTATTTTAGAAGAAGATAGTTTCATTGTTTTAGATTTAATGAATTTTGTATAACAAATCTAATAAAAGATTAAACACATTTTTTCTTTTTAGGAAAACATTAACAACAAAATTTTTTAGAAATTATTTATGCAAGAATCTAATTTTCAATTATGTACATTAAATTTTGAGGTAAGAAAGAGGTGTCCTATTTGACTGATAAAGCTTCAAAATCTTAACTAGATGAATAATTTTTTTTAAAAAATTGTATTACATATTCTTTAATAAAATAGTTCCAAAAATATCAGCATCTATCCAACCTTGATTTTTATTATCACCTTTCACGAAAACAGAACCAATAAAGTTTTCTCTAAATTTACTTCGATCATTGTCACAATAAGCAATCGCAAATCCAATTTTTTTCTTTGATTTTAATTTTAATGCTGTTTGATCTCCATCAAATGTGTATGTGTCCGGATAAAGTGAAATTTTGAACTCCCAAACATATGTATCCTTTTTAGTCATTGTTTTTTTTGATACTATGTGCTTGTTAAAAAGTCTTGGTGAATCTATTGAGTCTAAATCAACTACATCTCCATTAAGACCAATATGATAGGCAAAAGCATTATGATTAAATTGATGATTACCACCACTATTATCTTCATCTATAAAAATTTCAACACAGTCATCATCCCACCATCTTTCAAGAGGATTTTTAATTTTATCCATTAAAATATCATCTTTAATTTCTGCCAATACATACAATGCATCGTCAGACCAAGAAAGTTTATAGCGACCGGAAAAATCTGATGAATCTGTTGGTTTACCTAGCCATAATTGGTTTATCGGAAGCCAAGAAGAGTTGTTCCAAGTTTTTTCATCACCAATACCATCTATAGCAATTGAATCTATGTTTTTTAAAACAGTGTGTAATTGATGATTTATTTTTTGATTTTTAAATAGTGGTTTTTTTTGAATGTTGTTTTTACAGTTAACAAAAAGAGAAAAACAAGTAATTAGTAGGAGGGTTTTATATAGTTTCATAGTTATTTTTTTATAATACCAGTGGGAAAAGATACGATACTTTCATGTCCATTTTCTCCAATAGCAGCAATTCCAAAAAAGTAATTATCAACAACTATTCCCTCTAAAGTAAATTCTGATATGTTTTCAACATATTTAAAATGATCCCAAGTGGGTGATGTAGTATCTCTCCAATAAATTTTATATCCTTTAGCTCCTTTAACTTTATCCCACGAAAATTTGACAGCTGGTTCTACAATACCACCAATTTTAACATTTTTTGGTGCTTGCGGAGCCCATGCTATACTAGCTAAATTAATAGCATTAACAGCAGTTAGTTTACGAGCATAATCAAAATTTACAAATTTTAATTTGTCTCCATATTCAATATTATTTTCTTTTCTAATATCTTGATGTTGTTGTGTGTAATTTTCATGCATTTCCATTATTCTAATCCCTGCAAAACCGG
>Ga0233394_1000847_pt1:7500-10468 | contig 10468 bp, 4 predicted proteins | sample 24DmetaG_FD_190481 | JGI IMG/M metagenome (GOLD analysis project Ga0233394, IMG submission 190481) | Seawater microbial communities from Monterey Bay, California, United States - 24D | ecosystem: Environmental > Aquatic > Marine > Coastal | place: USA: California | collected 2016-11-02 | reverse complement strand
ATTGACCATGGAGTCATATAGACAATTAGCGAAGGTTACTAAGGCACCACTTCATCTTGGAGTAACTGAGGCTGGCGGCCTGATGACTGGCTCAATAAAATCATCCATTGGAATTGGTCAATTACTGCTTGATGGAATTGGGGATACTATAAGAGTATCATTGTCAGCTGATCCAGTTGAAGAAATCCATGTTGGGTATAATATTCTTAAAAGCCTTGGGTTGCGCTCTAGAGGAGTTACAATAATTTCATGCCCCTCATGCGCCAGACAAGGTTTTAATGTTATTGATACAGTAAAAATCTTGGAAGAAAAATTATCTCATATCAAACAATCTATAACACTTTCAGTTATAGGCTGTGTTGTGAATGGTCCTGGCGAAGCCTTATATACAGATGTAGGATTTACTGGAGGAGGTAAAGATAGTGGTATGATATATATAAGTGGAAAGCAATTATCAAAGTTAGATAATAAAGATATGGTTGATGAAATTGTGGGGCATGTTGAAGAAAAAGCACGCTCAATAGTCAACGAGGAAAAAATATGACAGCTATTCCACTAGATAAGATTGATAGTATCCTTAAAAAAGGGAAGAATCTTGAACAACAACTAGGAAAAGAAAATACCTCTGAAAAATTTGTGGAATTATCAAAAGAATATTCTGAAATTCAGCCACTATATGAATCTGTAGTTGAATGGAAAAATATATATTTAGAAATCTCTGATTTAAAAAATTTACTAGAAGAAGAAGCTACTGATAAAGAGATGAAGGAGCTTGCCTCAGAGGAATTGGAAGAATTAGAAAAAAAAATTATTTCATTAAATGACGAAATCAAGATTCTCTTACTGCCAAAGGATAAGGCAGATTCAAGTGATGTGATTTTAGAAATCAGAGCTGGAACAGGCGGTGATGAGGCAGCTTTATTTGCTGGCGACTTATATAGAATGTACCAAAGGTTTTCAGACACCAATAGCTGGAAAACTGAAATTATATCTATTTCAGATGGAGATGTTGGAGGATTTAAAGAGGTAATTTTGTCTATAGTTGGTAATGGAGTTTTTTCAAAATTAAAATTTGAGTCTGGAGTGCATAGGGTGCAGCGTGTACCTACAACCGAATCAAATGGGCGCGTTCATACTTCTGCTGCAACAGTTGCAGTTTTACCAGAGCCAGAAGATGTTGATATTGAAATTGAAGAGAAAGATATTCGAGTTGATGTATTTCGTGCTAGTGGACCAGGTGGTCAGTCGGTTAATACAACTGATAGTGCTGTAAGAATAACTCATTTACCCTCTGGCTTGGTTGTGACACAACAAGATGAGAAGTCTCAACATAAAAATAGAGCAAAAGCCATGAAGGTTTTGAGAGCTCGGCTATATGAGGCAGAGAGATTCAAGCAGCAACAAGAAAGAGCCGCAGATCGAAGTTCTCAAATCGGCTCAGGTGATAGGTCAGAGAGAATTCGAACTTATAATTTTCCTCAGGGCCGCGTAACAGATCATCGCATTACACTCACTCTTCATAAATTAGATACTATTTTAGAAGGGCAGGATCTTAATATATTAATTGAAGCACTAACCTCTGAAGAGAAAACAAGACAATTACTCGAAGGATAATAGGTTGTTTTTAAGCGACTTACAAAAAATTGTCACAAAGACATTGTTTGATTCTGGTATCGAAACAAGCTCGCTTGACTCTAGAATTATACTAAAAGAAATATTTTGCCTTAATGAAAAGCAACTTATTCTTAATTCACAATTAATCGTAAGTAAAAAAAAGATAAATGAAGTTGATAAAATACTTGCAAGAAGAAAAAGTGGAGAACCAATAAGTAAAATATTTGGAAAAAGAGACTTTTATAAATCTTCATTCCTCATATCAAAGGATGTTTTAGATCCAAGATCTGAGACTGAGCTAATAATCGGAATAGCTAACAATTTCATTTTGGATAAAGGCTACAAGAGTTTTATTGACCTAGGGACTGGGTCAGGGTGTATTATTTTATCAATTTTAGAGGATAATAAAAGTCTATGTGCTCTTGGAATTGATATCTCATATGAGGCCATTAATATTGCAGTAAAGAATTGTAAAAACCTTAATCTCGAAAAAAATGCAACCTTTATAGTTTCAAATTGGCTCTCACCAATTTGTGGATTATATGATTTAATTATTTCTAATCCCCCATACATTCCATCAAAAGATATTGATACTTTGTCATGCAGTGTTAAAAATTATGATCCACTAGTATCTCTTGATGGAGGAGAAGATGGGCTAAAATGTTATCGAGAAATCGCTGAAGATATTACTAGAGTAATTAGTAAAAATGGTAGAGTTATATTAGAGATTGGTTACAATCAAGCTGATGATGTTATTAAAATTTTTGAATCAAAAGATTTTATTTTTCTTGATAAGTATATTGATATCAATGGCTTAGATAGAATATTGACTTTTGAGTCAAAAAAAACTTAAAATAATAAAAAAAAATGTGGAAATGCAATTAAGTTAAGGCTAATGTGCCTTCAGTTTTTGTAAATGTACAAAATTATTCTCAGTTAAATTAAAAAATTTTATTAAATTTACTTAGGATTATTTATCTAAAAAAAATTAGGAATTTTAATGATTGATTCATCAATAAGTGGAATGTGTTATTATGGTTAAACCTAGAAATAATAATAACAGAAGAAGAAATAATCGTCGTCCTGGCGGCAACAATGGAAATAACTCTGAATCTAACGGACCTTCTATTAAGGTTAGGGGATCTTCAAAACAAATTTATGAAAAATATATATCGTTGGCTCGTGATGCGCAATCATCAGGTGATAATGTTCTTCAAGAAAGCTACTTTCAACATGCAGAGCATTATGCGCGAATTTTAATTGAAAGTGGTAAGTTTGAAAAACAAGAAAGCCTATCAGAGGATAAGAATTCTTCTGAGCAAAGTAGTAACGGACAAGTTAGTAATAGCACTGG
>Ga0233394_1000847_pt1:0-2500 | contig 10468 bp, 4 predicted proteins | sample 24DmetaG_FD_190481 | JGI IMG/M metagenome (GOLD analysis project Ga0233394, IMG submission 190481) | Seawater microbial communities from Monterey Bay, California, United States - 24D | ecosystem: Environmental > Aquatic > Marine > Coastal | place: USA: California | collected 2016-11-02 | reverse complement strand
CTGGAGCAGGTCCCAAGGGTTTGGCTGTTCGCCAATTAAAGCGGTACGTGAGCTGGGTTTAGAACGTCGTGAGACAGTTCGGTCCCTATCTGCCGTGGTTGTAGGAGAATTGAGAGGAGTTGCCCCTAGTACGAGAGGACCGGGGTGAACGTACCTCTGGTGGACCTGTTGTCGCGCCAGCGGCATAGCAGGGTAGCTAAGTACGGACGGGATAACCGCTGAAAGCATCTAAGCGGGAAGCCTCCCTCAAAACTAGTTCTCCCATGAGAGTCGTGGAAGACTACCACGTTGATAGGCCAGGTGTGGAAGTGCGGTAACGCATGAAGCTAACTGGTACTAATAACTCGATTGACTTAATCGATCTCATTATCAATTTTCATCAATTGGTAATAAACAACAGATATGATAACAAACAACTACTAATTAAGAACAAATAAGAACTAAAAAGAATATTCTACTTTTTTCAAATGTAATTTATTGGCTTGGTGATTTTAGCGAGGAGCCTACACACGATCCCATTCCGAACTCGACCGTTAAACTTCTCAGCGCTGATGGTACTGCATCTTAAGGTGTGGGAGAGTAAGTCGTCGCCAGGCCTATAAATTACATTTGATCTCTTTACAATGCTAAGTAGCCTATATTGACGCGGGGTGGAGCAGCCCGGTAGCTCGTCAGGCTCATAACCTGAAGGTCGTAGGTTCAAATCCTACCCCCGCAACCAAACAATAAAATTTTTTATAACATAATCTCTTCACATTTTAGTTATAATTTCTTTTGTACTAAAACGATGAGGTATGTTTTGACAGAATTTAAAGATCTTGGATTGAATAAGAGAGTTATCCAAGCAGTTGAAAAAGCAAATTATACAACACCAACACCTATTCAAGAAAAAGTAATACCGGTTATGTTAGACGGCCGAGATATTGTCGGTACAGCTCAAACTGGAACAGGTAAGACGGCAGCTTTTGTTTTGCCATTGCTTCACAGAGTTGAAGAACAAGGAAGAAGAGCAAAACCAAGAACATGTACTAACCTTATTGTTGTACCTACAAGAGAGCTGGCCACACAAATTTTTCAAAATATAGCTATTTATGGTAAATTTATTCCGCACTCAAAAACTGTTGTAATGGGCGGAGCTAGAGCAGGGGCTCAAATAAAGGCTTTAGCTAGAGGACTAGATATTGTAATTGCAACCCCTGGCAGATTAGAGGATCATCTATCTACAAACAGTATTTCCCTTAGGGACACACAAACAATTATTTTAGACGAAGCAGATCAAATGATGGATTTAGGTTTCTTTCCAGCCATTCGACGAATAATGAGCTTTCTTCCTGCTGGACACCAAACTTTATTATTATCAGCTACAATGCCCAAGCAAGTAAGGGCTCTAGCAGATGAATTTCTTGTTAATCCTGTTGATGTTAGTATTGGACAACAGTCCAAGCCTATTGAAAAAATTAATCAAAAAATACTACTGGTCAATCAGCCTTCGAAGAAAAGGTTATTAGTTGAAATTCTTAGTGATGTTTTTAAGGCTATTGTTTTCACAAGAACAAAACATGGCGCTGACAAAGTTGTTAGGTATTTAAAAGAAAAAGGTCTCGAATCAACAGCAATTCATGGAAATAAAAGCCAAGGTCAACGTCAACGCTCACTAGAAATGTTTAAAAAGGATAAAATTAATATCTTAGTAGCAACTGATATAGCTGCTCGGGGTATTGATATAGATGAAGTTTCTCATGTAGTTAACTTTGATATGCCAAATGTTCCTGAATCATATGTCCACCGTATTGGAAGAACTGCTAGAGCAGGAAATGATGGTATTGCTATATCCTTGTGTGATGGCTCTGAGGTTCCTTATCTAAAAGATATTGAAAAACTTATTCAGCAAAAAATTCCTCGTGAAAAAGTTATGGAAGATGGAACTAGAAAAGAAGTTTTTTATGATCCTATGGAAGATATTACCGATTACTCTAAGCCTAAGAGAAATAGGTCTGGAAAATCTGGAGGAAAAAAGAAACCTCATCGCGGAAAGAGTTTTGAAAAAAAATCTAAAGGTGAATACTCACCATTTGAAAAACCTTCAGACAAATCACAATCTCAGTTTGATAAAGAGCTAAGTAAAAACTCTAATAGTAAAAATAAGAAAAAAACTAAGAACTCAAAAAAGAAACCAAATAAATTTTATGCAAAGCTTGAAAAGGTTAGGACTGCTAATTCTAATGATTTTGGTGATGATAATTCGAGCAAAGAGTCAAAAAAATTTAAGCCTTCTAAAATAAAATCTAAACCTAAAAATAATAGATCACAAGAATCCTCCAAGGGACCTTCGAATAAAGCTAACAAAAAGAGGCCAAGTAAAAAACCTCTAGCATCTAAAATTTTTAAAAGTAACTGATTAAAAATCGGTAATTTCGTCGCATTGTTTTTCTTTGATAGACTGCTAATATTAGTGTGTTAAGGAAATAAGCATTGATGACAAAAAATATTATTATAATCG
>Ga0233394_1000829_pt1 | contig 10571 bp, 12 predicted proteins | sample 24DmetaG_FD_190481 | JGI IMG/M metagenome (GOLD analysis project Ga0233394, IMG submission 190481) | Seawater microbial communities from Monterey Bay, California, United States - 24D | ecosystem: Environmental > Aquatic > Marine > Coastal | place: USA: California | collected 2016-11-02 | reverse complement strand
CAATGCGGTGCCCATTAACCAAGGCATAAAGGATGCGTTTTCAACCGGATCCCAGAACCACCAGCCGCCCCAACCTAACTCGTAGTAGGCCCACCAGCTTCCCAGCATGATCCCCAGCGACAAAAAACCCCAAGCCACATTGGTCCATGGACGCGACCATCTCGCCCACGATGCATCCAATCTACCCCCCAGCAACGCTGCGATCGCGAAGGCGAACGGTACCGATAATCCAACATAACCCATGTACAAAAGCGGTGGATGGATAATCAACCCCGGGTCCTGAAGCAGTGGATTTAAGTCATTGCCATCGAGGGGTATGTTGGGTAACAAACGCTCGAAGGGGTTCGAGGTCAGGAGAGAAAAAGCGAGAAAACCAACCGCGATCATGCCCATCACGCTCAAGACACGGGCGACCATCACGCTTGGCAGTCCATGACTGAACCACGACACCGCCGCCATCCACCCAGATAGTATGAGCACCCACAGTAGAAGGGAACCTTCGTGGTTCCCCCACAAAGCAGAAAACTTGAAGATAGCCGGCAGCAAGCTGTTCGAATTTGCCGCGACGACGGCGACTGAAAAGTCATCTTTAAGAAAACTGACTGCGAGCATGGCAAAGGCAATGCCCACAAACAGTAAAACGCCCATAGCCAGGGTCGGCGCGAGATTCAGCGCGGCACTATTGCCGCGCACCGCTCCCCACATCGGAATCACGGCGAGTCCCATCGCAAATACGAAGGCAATAATAAGGGCGAGGTGTCCTATTTCTGGGATCATGGCTGATACGGCGCAGCGGAGCGTGGCGTATTCCCTTCGAGCGCCGCAGCAACCTCGGGGGGCATATAATTTTCATCATGCTTCGCCAGTACCTGGGTCGCAATCAACACGCCTTGCTCGTCAAGCCGACCCTCAGCGACGATGCCCTCTCCTTCCGCAAACAAGTCTGGCAAAATACCGCTGTAGCGAATAGCGACCGACGCTTTGTAGTCTGTGACCCAAAAGGTGGTGTCGAGCTCATCACGGCTACGTTCAATACTGCCTTCAACCACCATTCCCCCTAGCCGGATTGTGCGATCAATCGGCGCCTTGCCCGCCGCGACTTCGGCCGGCGGGTAGAACAGATTGATGTTATCTCTGAGTGCGTAAGCCGCCAAACCAATGGCGGTACTGGATAGCACTACCACAAGACTGACCAAAATGAGGCGTTGCTTTCGCGCGGGGTGCATCTCAGCGACTCCAGGCGGTAACGCACCGCTTCACTGTGACTGCCTTGATGGACTGATCTGTCATAGCACCCGCTCTTTTCAATGAGCCCTCTCGATCAGAGGGCAGTGTGGTTACCCACATTTATAACTGACTATCACCGGCTTGCCGCAGCTGGTCCGCGCTGACCCATCGCAAGTGCCGACGAAAGCGTGCCAGTGGCAACCAAACCATCAACACTACCGCCATCGTCGTCAGAGCGTAGGCCATCCAAACATAGCTACCGTGGCCATCCATGTGCCATGCGGCAGCAAGGGATTCAAAATACATCAAGACACATCCAACCGTTGCCGTAACCAATGCGCGTTACGATGCTGCCAGAGCAACTCTGCTCGCATGTTGAGTAGCATCGACATCGCGAACAGCAAATAAAACGCGCCAATCATGACCAACAAGGGATACAACATGCTGGCATCAATCGCTGACTCACCGGTAAATTTGAGCGATGCAGGTTGATGCAGTGAGTACCACCAATCAACTGACTTATAAATAATAGGGATATTAACGGTGCCGACCAAGGTCAGTACCGCACAAGCCTTTGCCGCAGCAGTCTTATTTTCATACGCTTCAAACAGCGCCACCACACCAAGATAGAGGAACAGGAGGATCAACATCGACGTAATCCGCGCGTCCCACACCCACCAAGCGCCCCATGTCGGCTTGCCCCAAATCGCCCCGGTCACTAATGCAACGGCCGTTAGCACAGCCCCCACGGGGGCGGCCGCGCGCATGGCCACATCGGCCATCTTAATCCGCCAGATCAGACTGATTGCGCCAGCGATGGCCATCACGTAATAACCTGCTAACGCCACAACGGCTGCAGGAACGTGGATATAAATAATGCGATAAGAATTACCTTGACGAAAATCTGGGGGGGCAACCAGCAACCCCCAGTAGGCACCCACCGCAAGCAGCAGAACGGTCACCGGCAATAGCCAGCGCACCAAGGTGCCACTGAATCCGAAGAACCAAGGGGGTGACCCCAATTTATGAATGAACGCCCACATACCCCGCATTATAGCGCCTCAACCTTTACCTTGAGGCCTAATTCACATTCGGTAGCAGTTCGCCCAGAGCGGACCTTAACTATCAAGTGAAATACGCAATGCAGCGCCCACCGCCAGTGGCGCTAGCGCCAACATGCCCGCCGCTAAAGCGCCCATGAGCGTCAGCCAAGTCGATGGATCCCTTCCCATTACAGCCTCTGTGACCGCGGCGGTGCCAAAGATGAGCACCGGCACATTAAGCGGAATAATTAAAAGTGAGAGTAGCAAGCCCCCCCTGCGAATACTGACGGTCAACGCGCTTCCCACCGCGCCAATCAACGTCAGACACAACGTGCCCAACAATAAACTCAGTACAAGCACCCCCAAACCTTGAGACGGCAAACCCAGCATCATTGCAAACACGGGCGAAACCACTGCCAATAAGCATCCTGTGGCGAGCCAATGTGCCGCGACTTCTCCTAACGCAAGTACCGATAGTGGGTGGGACGCCAACGCCATTTGCTCAAGACTGCCATCCTCGAAATCGGATGCAAACATCCTTGCACTGACCATGAGACTCGCCAATAACGCCACAACCCACAAAATCCCGGGCGCCATAGACGCCAGTTGCAGTGGATCTGGACCCAAACCAAGCGGAAATAATGTGACTACCATGAAGAAAAAAAGCAGCGGATTCGCAACATCGGTGAGACTCGCCATCAACGCCTGACCATGCCGACGGAACTGCCGGCCGAAGGCCGCGAGCAAAGAGAGACTGGGTCGATCAACTGACGGCATAACTACCTAAATCCAGATCTTGCTGAAGCTCGCTAAAACGGCTGGGTTGGTGGCTCGTGAAAATGACGGCACCCCCAGCACTGACATGTCCACGGATACACTCCTCCAACCAGTCACAGCCCGCTCCATCGAGCGCTGTAAAAGGCTCATCCAGTAACCACAGCCGAGCATCGGTCAGCAGCAAGCGGGCCAGCGCGACACGACGCTGCTGTCCGGCAGACAGGGAACCAACGGGTTGATGTTCAAACCCGCCAAGCTGAACAGCCTCTAACGCTAATGCGATTTGCGCAGGTGACGAGGTGATATCGCAGGCAGGGTGACAGCGCAGATTTTCGAGAGGACTTAGCGCACCTTTAATCGCAGGCGCGTGCGCCAAATAAAGCAAAGGCTCGAACCGAGCGATCGAACCCTCAACCCCGAATCGTGCCAGACCTGCTAACGCCCTCAATAAACTGCTTTTGCCAACACCGTTGGCACCCAATACTTGCCATACTTGCCCCGACGCTACCGACAGATCAACGCCTTGCAATAATCGACGTTCGCCCCGCTCAATGGAGACGTCTGCGGCGCTCAACAGCAGCATTACAGATTCACAACCCGGATATCAGGCAAGCCCAAACTATCATCACGCTCCACACTCAAGCCGGTAAAATCAAACAGCGTTCGATCCAATAGATGCGACGGCGCCGCATTACTCAGCGAGCGAAATATCGTTTCAGTCCGTCCGGGATACTGCTTTTCCCAAGCCTGCAGCATCTGCTTGATCTCCTGCCGCTGCAAATTTTCCTGAGTGCCACACAGGTTGCAGGGAATAATAGGAAATGCCTTCGCCACTGCATAACGAGCCAGGTCCGATTCGCGACAATAGGCCAGAGGGCGAATCACCACATTGCGGCCATCGTCGCTCCGCAACTTCACAGGCATTGCTTTTAATTTTCCACCAAAGAACAAATTCAGAAATAACGTTTCAACGATGTCGTCACGGTGATGGCCTAGCGCGATCTTGGTCGCGCCAATCTCCTCTGCGAAACCGTAGAGCGTGCCCCGGCGCAAACGAGAACAAAGACCACAGGTTGTTTTACCCTCGGGAATCACCGATTTCACAACGCTGTAGGTATCGCGTTCAAGAATATAAAAAGGAATGCCCAGTGTCTCCAGATACGCTGGCAACACCTCCTCGGGATAGTCGGGCTGCTTTTGATCGAGTGTTACTGCCACAATCTCAAAATCGATTGGCGCACTCTCGCGCAGTGCAATTAACAACTCGAGCATCACGTGCGAGTCCTTACCGCCCGAGATGCAGACCATCACCCGATCGTCCTGCTCGATCAGGTTGAAGTCCCCAATGGCCTTTCCCATCTGTCGACGTAAGCGCTTTCGAAGCTTATTGAACTCCAGCTGGCTTTTTCGAGGATCTTTATGCGCTAGGTCACTGATAATAGGGGCCGCTCGTTTGGCCTGCTGCGGTTTTCGCCATCGCAGCGAAACCGACCGGGCTTATCTTGTTAGTCGAGTGGCGATGATAGGAGACACCGCCCCGAGACGCAAAATACTTCATCGCATGATGAGCGATGACCTGCACAGGCCGACTTGCACTGAGGCAAGCGTTCACCACATTGCGGGGGCCTTTTTCAGCATTGCCCGCCCAAAAAAGCCGATAAAGCGATGCTAACGCCCCCTCAGAGGAGAAAGGCGCTTGAGTTTTTGACGATCTGAAAGGAAAATCCGAGTCCGGCGCCATCACTGGTTTTAAACCCCCAAATCCCAAGGAGCAACATTATGAAAGCACCCGTTCGCGTGACTGTCACTGGAGCCGCAGGCCAAATTGGATACGCCCTCCTGTTTCGCATCGCGTCCGGCGCCATGTTAGGGGAAGACCAGCCTGTGATCCTGCAACTACTGGATATCACGCCAGCAATGACCGCGCTCAATGGCGTCAAGATGGAGCTAGATGACTGCGCCTTCCCCTTACTCGCCGACGTCATTTGTACCGATGACCCACAGGTTGCCTTCCAAGATAGCGGCTACGCCTTGCTCGTTGGCGCACGACCCCGCGGACCCGGGATGGAAAGAAAAGACCTGCTTGAAGCCAACGCCGCCATTTTTGGCGTACAAGGTAAAGCGATTGATGATGTGGCGAGCCGAGACATCAAAGTGCTCGTGGTGGGCAACCCAGCCAACACCAATGCCTTAATCACACAACGCAACGCACCCAGCATTGATCCCCGGCAATTTACTGCGATGATGCGGCTGGACCATAACCGCGCAAAAACCCAGCTCGCGCAGAAGACGGGACACACCGTCAACGACATTCTGCAAATGACCATTTGGGGAAATCATTCTGCAACCCAATACCCTGACTTACATCACGCATTAGTGAGTGGCGAGCCAGCCATCGCGCAGATTGACATGGACTGGTACGACAACGACTTTATTCCGACGGTTCAGCAGCGCGGTGCCGCCATCATCGAAGCCAGGGGCGCATCATCCGCCGCCTCAGCGGCGAACGCTGCAATCGACCACATGCGCAGCTGGGCGCTCGGCACCCCCAATGATGACTGGGTCTCCATGGGCGTTGTCTCAGATGGCTCCTACGGTATCGAACCCGGGCTTATTTACTCTTTCCCTTGTCGCTGCGCAAACGGTAACTGGGAAGTGGTTCAGGGTTTGGCAATTTCGGATTTCAGTCGCATCAAGATGGACGCCACTGCCCAGGAGTTAACCGAGGAGCGTGACGCAGTCGCTCATCTGTTGAGCTAATCGTTCTCTGCAATAGGGATTCAGGGTGTGCAGACCGGCCAGCAGCTGGCTTGCGCCCTTGAGTTCACTGGCATCATGTCGCAGAAAACGCTGTTGCGGGGTCAGGGCGGTAGCGCACAGGCGAGTTGACCCATATGACACCTTCACGCCTCGCGTAACAAAATCACTGGCGGCGTATTGACCACGCTTCGACACGACCAGACCCCAAGGGCTCCTACAATTATCGCGCCCAAGAAGGGCCCTAGCCACCACATGAGCAAGGTGGGGGTCCACGTCATGTCAAAGACCGCGGTTTGAAGCCCCCAGGCCGCCGCCTCGGCGCCGGCACTCCCCAACAGACCTGCCAATGCACCCAGCACGAGGAATTCAATCCAAAGGGTACCCAGCACTACTTGGCGTCGGGCACCTAATGCCCGCAGCAGCGCACTCTCTTTTAGACGACCATCAACACTCGACTGCACGCCGGCCACCAACACCAACGCACCGGCGACAAGAATCACACCCAACACCAATTCAAGCGCCCTAGCGACCTGGCTGATCACCGATCTCATCTCTTCAATGACCACATCCAGTTCGATCACGGTGACAGTGGGGAATGTCACAACCAGTTTATTCAGCAGCGATTTTGGTCCGCGGCTAACAAAAAGCTGGTCATGTACATGCCGGGATAAGGCTCCAGCACGGCGCGTGGAAAGACCATGAAAAAATTGGGGCGCATGGATTGCCAATCCACCTCCCGAATATTTTTGATCGTGGCACGCAGGATATCGGCGCCGATGCGCAATGACACCTGATCGCCAACCTGCGCCCCAAGTCCCTCCGCAAAATCCGCCTCAATGGATACCCACGCCTCTTCCGTATCAGCAGCCCACCAGTCACCCTCTACCAAGGCATTGCCAGCGGGTACCGTGTCCGACCAAGTGAAGTTCGCACCGCGCTGTCTCGGTGAGTCGCTGGTCTCGGTCTCGTCCCACTCAGGTAGCTCGCTACCATTGACGGCAATCACTCGGCCTCGGGTCATGGGGTATAACGCCTCTGAACGAATGCCGTTTCGATCAAAAAAATCGGTAAGCAGTGATCGCTCCGTCGGCGCTAGGTTCAGCATGAAGTGATTGGGCACTCCAGGGGGGAGCTGATCCTGCCACTGACTGATCAAGGAAGAACGCACTACTGACAGCAGCAACATCAGCATTATGGTGATCGCAAAGATCACCATCTGCAGCGCGTTAGCGCGACCCCGTCGCTGTAATCCAGCCAGCGCTATGCGCCAAATACTGCCGGCAAATCCGCCTACTTTGCGCCCACCCGACAACAATAATCGCGCCACTAAAAAACCGAGTGCAATCACAATTACCAGACCTGCCACGACCGCCGCGGTGACCGTTGCACTGCCGCTATACCACCACATGAGGGCGACAATAGCGGCTCCCCCGAGCAGAAAATCACTGGGCTTTTGCGCGTCGTCAACCTGCATATCAGCCCGCAGCACCAGCAGCGGCGGCGCATGGCCCAGTCGGCTCAGTGGGGGCCATGCAAAACACGCTAAACAGACGGCCGACGTAGCAACACCCATCAAAAAAGGCTGGCCGCCCGCCGCACCGGGTGTTATCGGCAGCAAGGAACCCAGCACCACAATGAATGCCTCTTGCATTAACCAGCCGATGGCACAACCCACCACCGTGGTCACAGCACCCAAACAGAACAAACTGGCACCATACAGCTGACTGATCTCGTGGGACTGTGCACCGAGGCTCTTTAAAATGGCGACATACTGGGTGTGACGTACGCCAAAGCGGCGGCTCGCCAATGTGATAGCGGCCGCTGCCAGCACGACAGCAAGACTTCCCGCCAACAACAAAAATCCCTGCGCACGATCTAAGGTATCGCCTATCCGGGGCTGTGTGCCCTCGATTGATTGCACACGCTGCCCCTCTTGGAGCTGCGGTGTGACCCAATCTTCAAACGCTTTCGTGGCGCTCGCAGGCCCACTGAGCATCAGCCGATATTCGACTCGACTGCCGGGCTGGACAACGCCAGTAGCCGGAATGTCTGCGGTATTCATGAGCAACCGAGGTCCAAAACCAAATATCGCGGTGGTGGCGTCTGGCTCACTTCGAACCGACCCCGATACGGTCAGCAGCGTTTCGCCCACCGTGATCTGATCACCTGGCTCAACGGCGAGCAATGAAAATAAACGCGGTGCAAGCCACACTTGCCCGGGCAATGGGATCGTCGCACCACTCCTCAGCTGACCGTAGGGCTCAGCCGACCACTGCAATGTCCCTCTCAAGGGATACCCATCTGCAACCGCTTTAATCGACACCATGGCCATGTGATCAATATCGGCGACGGCCATTGAGGGAAATCCCAACGCGTCGGTCGCCTGCAAGTTTAATATCGCCGCTTCCTCAGCCCACTCACTCGGCAGCTCTGAGCGACTCACAACGACGAGGTCTGCGGCCAAGAATCGCGCACTTTCAGACATCAATGCCGATTGGAGGCGCGTTACAAAACTACTGATACCGACGATCACTGAGACAGCCAGTATCAAGGCAACGATCAGTATGCCCAGTTCTCCACCGCGCCAATCACGGGCCAGTAATCGCCAAATCAGGGACAGTTTCATAGGAGGGGCTGCAATTCGCCCGCCACCATTCCGAAGCGAAGATCGCATTGCTTCGCCAGCTGCTCATCGTGCGTCACCAGCACTAGCGTCGTGCGCGCCGTCGCATTGAGCTTGAACAGCAGCTCGACCACCCGCTCGCCCGTGCGGGTATCTAAATTACCGGTGGGTTCGTCGGCAAACAGAATACGGGGCTCTCGAGCAAACGCTCTCGCAATGGCGACGCGTTGCTGCTCCCCGCCTGATAACGTTGTGGGGTAGTGCGCCAGCCGGTTTTCAAGACCGACCTCTGTTAAGAATCGCTCTGCAGTCTCAGCGGCCCCCGCCACTCCGGCTAATTCCAGCGGCAGCATCACATTTTCAAGTGCCGTCAATGAAGGCAATAATTGAAAGCTCTGAAAGACAAACCCCACCTTCTCGGCTCGCAAACTCGCACGCTGATCTTCGCTTAAATCAGTCAGCAGCTCTCCATCGATCCATATTTGACCCGCAGTGGCGATATCCATCCCCGCGAGGAGCCCTAGCAAGGTAGACTTGCCGGATCCAGACGCACCCACAATCGCGGCCGACGACCCCACAGGAATTTCGAAGTCGATGCCGCGCAAGATGTCGAGATCACCGTCAGCGGTCGAGACGGTTTTTAGGAGATGTTTTACTTTGATCATACTGCGTGCCCTCGCACAGGATTTACGACTCGCGCTCTGCCTTGGATTGATTTCGTTATGGTGCGTGACGTCCTCCGCCAATGCCGACAGCGAGTCGGGCCCCATATTAGTGCTGGGTGACAGCATTAGTGCCGCGTATGGAATTCCACTGGAGCAAGGCTGGGTGGCGCTACTTGAAGACAAACTCAAGCAGCACTCTGCGCCCTACGCCGTCGTCAATGCGAGTATATCAGGGGAGACGTCTGCCGGTGGCTTGAGACGACTGTCGTCTCTATTACAACGATATCAGCCAGACATCGTGATCATCGAGCTCGGCGGGAATGATGGATTGCGCGGATACCCCATTGGCCAGCTGCGAGACAATCTCGCCACCATGGTTCGCGATTCAGAAGCCACCGGGGCCAAGGTACTGATATTGCCCATGGAGATCCCCCCCAACCTCGGCAAATTTTACATTGATGCGTTCAGAGCGAGCTTTCCTCAGGCGATCGAGGGAAGCGATGCGGTATTGGGCCATTTTCCTCTGGAGTCCATTGCAACGAACCCGGCGCTCATGCAGGCAGACGGCATTCACCCAACCGCCGAGGCGCAGCCCCTGATCGTCTCAAGTGTGTGGACTGACCTGCAGGAACTTCTGTGATGCACCATCCGAACCCCCTTTCCGATACACCAGAATCAGGGCAGTCGGCGTTGCGGCATCGCCTAGAGGTGATTATTTTTGGCACCGGCTCGACCGCTGGGCGGCGCTTCGATATCACCTTGATTGCGCTGATTCTCCTGAGCGTCTCTATCGTTATCTTCGACTCAGTCGATGAGCTACACAATCGCTTTGGGAGCACTTTTTGGACGCTGGAGCTTGCTTTAACAGGCCTCTTTACGCTGGAATATGCGACCCGCCTCTGGTGCAGCCATAAGCGTTCAGCTTATCTCTTGAGCTTCTGGGGCATCATCGACTTCCTTGCCATTGTCCCCACTTATGTCGCCTTATTTTTTCCTGAAGCGGCACCGCTTGCCATCATCCGATTGCTCCGTGTGATGCGCGTCTTTCGAATCTTTCGACTTATCACGCTCTTTGCCGAGTTAAATGAAATTTTGGCCGTACTGCGCGGCACCTCAAAGTCCATTTTTGTCTTCTTTGTCATGGTGATGTTGGTCGTGGTGATATTTGGTTGCGTGATCTATGTGATTGAGGGACCCGCTCACGGCTTTGTCAGCATACCGGTCAGCGTATATTGGGCTGTCGTGACGATCACAACCGTGGGTTATGGCGACCTCGTGCCGCAAACAGTGGCAGGTCGGTTCGTAGCCGGTTTGGGTATGCTTGTTGGGTACGCCATTATTGCCGTGCCCACTGCTATCATAACCGGCAGACTCTGGGAGCGCGTTAATGGACAGCGTAACCCCAATCCAACGCTCCCCTGGAACTGCCCACTTTGTGCCAAACAAGGGCATGGTCTTTTGGCGCAATACTGTCAA
>Ga0233394_1000804_pt1 | contig 10727 bp, 13 predicted proteins | sample 24DmetaG_FD_190481 | JGI IMG/M metagenome (GOLD analysis project Ga0233394, IMG submission 190481) | Seawater microbial communities from Monterey Bay, California, United States - 24D | ecosystem: Environmental > Aquatic > Marine > Coastal | place: USA: California | collected 2016-11-02 | reverse complement strand
CCAGACTTTATGTCTAATGCCTCAATGCAAACAACAAGAACAAATCAAGGAGGATATTAATATGCCTAAGAAACGAGTACAGACAATTGCCAAGGAGCACAGCGTAGAGCTGGACTACCTTATTGAATTAATAGAAAGCAAACTACCAGAGCATACCGTCACTGGTACTGGCTACGCCAGATGGATTAACGAAGAAGGCCAGGAGTTATTAGAGAAAGCCGTAGACATTCCCGAGCTTACGCCTAAGCGTTACCGAGGAGTAGTGCACTCCAAGGCACCCAACCGAAGTTACATCTACGTGTACATCAGGGAGATCAAGAAGAAGGTACCAGCGGTCATTCCTCGTAAGCTAGAGCACTTCCTGACAGAAGGTAAAAACGTAAACGTAGAGGCCATCACAGATGACCGAGGAACGTCTTATCGCTATGTAAAATGAATCTACCCGAAGAAGACATTACCTTAGATCCAGAATGGATCGAAGAGCAGGTAGACCGACTAGCCGCCTGGGAGTACTTGAACCGCTACGCAAAGCATCAATTAGACCAACCAATGCGACCACAGGAATTATGTGATAGAATTGGTGTTCACAAAGGTTACATTTACGAAATGGCTAAATCTGTTAGAAAAAAACTAAATGCAAAATAAATCTACTTTCGAGGCGTTGACTTACGTTGACGCATCTCCAGACATTGCTGCTTTACGCAACGCATACGATGAAACAGTAAACGAACTGGAGGCATACTTTGATTTGTGCCGTACTAGTTATGACGACCGCCGCAACTGGTGGCCAGGCAAGAGCCGAGATCACCGCAAGCACGGAGCAGATGCTTTCCCTTGGGAGGGAGCATCAGACACAGAGAGCCACGTAATCGACGAGCGTATTACACGCCTGGTTTCTTTGTTTATGTCTTCCCTGAATCGTTCCAACATTCGGGCGTACCCAGTGGAATCCAACGATATTTCCCGTGCAGAAATTGTTTCGTCCTTCCTTAAGTGGATGACCACCAGCGGATATATTCCACGCTACAAGCGTGAAATGGAACTAGGAGCCAACTACCTGCTAGAGCGAGGCCTTCTTATTACTTACGTGGGCTGGCACTCAGAGGACCGTCAGTTCCTGCAGAAGCTTACCCTAGAACAGATTGCAGAACTAGACCCAAATATTTTTGGTGCAGTGCAGTCAGGCGAAAAGGACGACGAGCTAGTATTTATTTTACAAAACATCTTTGAAGGAGTCACCGAAAAGCGAGCTAAGAAGGCCCTCAAGGAACTTCGGGATACAGGGGAAGCGGAGCTTCCTGTTGTTCGCCGACAGGTTGACGCACCAGAGATTAAGACACTTGCCCCAGATGGGGACTTCTTTTTTCCTCCGTATGTAACTGATCCACAGCGAGCACCTTACTGCTTCTGGAAGACTTACTATACAGCTCAAGAACTCGAGAACAAGGTAGCAACCGCAGGATGGGACGCTGACTTTGTTGACTACGTCATTGAGCACTACCGAGGGGTAAACATTGATAGCATTGAAAGAGAACAGGAAGGCCGCCGCAGTACAAGCTTGACCGATAACGCTTACGAAGCAAATGAACTAATAGAAATCGTGTATGCGTACCAGCGGCTGGTCGATCCTGAAGATGGAGCAGAAGGTATCTACTGCACAGTATTCCACAAGGAATACGATGGAGGTAACGGAGAAGCACCAGCGTTTGCAAAGCGTGAACTGCTTAACGGTTACGAGGACTACCCAGTTGTGGTCACTAAGCTGTCTGAAGACAGCAAGCGTCTCTACGATACCACTACTGTACCTGACTTACTACGTGGCATTCAGAACCAAGTAAAGGTAGAGCGGGACTCTCGCATTGACCGCAACAGCCTAGCTACATTACCCCCTATCCTGCACCCAGTAGGACAGGCACCTAGCGACTGGGGTCCAGGACGTATGATTCCATATCGCCGTAAAGGTGACTTGGACTTTGCGCCTACGCCTGCATTTAATCAGGGTTCAATAGAAATGGAAGTCAATCAGTCTACCCAGGCGGACCGCCTGGTAGGACTAGACGAGGACTCACAGATCTCTAGTATTCGCAAGCAGTTCCTTGTAGACAAGTTCCTGCAGCACAATGCAGAGGTTATGCGTATGGCTTACCGTTGCTTCCAACGTTTCGGACCAGACGAGATCTTCTTCCGTGTAACTGGTATCCCTGATCCGCAAGTTATGGACCGAGGTAACCCTGACGCTAACTTTGATATCACGATTAACTACGACGTACTGAATACAGATCCTAAGTCGCAGGAAGTTAAACTGGCTCAAATGACCCAGCTTATTCAACTGGACCGCAATGGCCGTATAGACGTTGACAAGTTAATTGCTGTACTCGCAGGATCTATTGATCCTATCCTTGCGGACTCTGTGCTTTCACCAGTAGAAGATGCTCAACAGCAAGTGGTCAAGGATGTCACTGACGACCTTACTAAGATCTACGCTGGTATAGAAATGCCAGCACGTGCAAGCGGAGGACAGATCGCTATGCAGGTACTACAGCAATACGGAGAGCAGCCTGACATTCAGCAGAAGTTACAGGAAGACGAAGCCTTCGCTGAACGCCTACAGAAGTACGCAGGTCAGTATCAGTTCCAGATGCAACAAATGCAGAACGCTGAGATTGGTCGTATAGGTACTACCCCTGCGCAGATGGGGGAAGTACAAACTCAAGCAATGCCTCAATACTAATATGACCCCAGGAGAATACGCAAATAAACGGGCATCCGATAAGCTCTTTGGGTTTCCTATTCGTGAAAAGTTATATCCTGGAGAGGATCAATTTTTTTCGGATAGACCCGAAGTAGCTGGTATGGCAGCGGAGGACAATACCATTATCCTCAACCCTTACAGCTCTTTATCAAAGAAACAACTAGGAGCAGTAGCAGAGAATGAAGCTATTCGCTTGAAGATGCGACAAGATGAGTTTGTTCCAGAGTTTGAAGTTACACCCGATCAAGTTAAATTCTTTGAAGGAACGGAATACGCAGATAATCCAACAGCAATGAAACAAACTATTCTTGCTAGAGTTTACAGCGGTGACTCCAGTGCAAAAGCTACACCTGAGCAGAAACAAGCTTTAAAGGAATATCTTTCAAAAAATAAATAATATGGAAAAGCCAACAATCGAACAAGACATAGAGCACCTGCAGCGGCACGATCAGTTCCAGCGATTCATTGAGTTAATCAATGACTTGAGGGAGGAGTGCATCGGAGAAATGCACGATGCTCCAACTGACAAGATCCAGCAGCTATCAGGGCGTATCCTTAGTTACGATCAGATCCTGACAATGTCTACTTGGGGGCAGCCTTCGGTTGCCGAATAATTTCATAGCACGCATTTCGTGTGCTATAATGCACAACATAGCTGTCGCTCGGCGTTGAAGAGTGGAATTATATGAACAACGAAGTCACAACGGGAAACGCTGAACCCGAAAACTCTACAGCGGAAAAGACAAATATAACAGCGGAAGATTTTGCGATCCAACGCTTAGGGCAGCCAACCCCTGAACCAGAGGAGCAAGAAGCTCCTGAAGTTGAGGAAGAGGTAGCCGACGAAATTGCTACTGAAGAAGTAGAAGACACTGAGGAATCAGACGAGAGTACTGAAGACGAAGAGTCCGAAGCTGAATCAGACGAGCAAGTTCTTTCTCAGATTGATTTAGATGATATGTCCGAAGAGGAACTGCGGGAACTAGCTGACAAGCTAGGCAGCCGTGCAGTAGCCCGCTTTGGAGAACTCACAGCTAAACGTAAGGCAGCAGAAGAAAAGCTACAACAAATTGAAGCTAAAATTTCTGCCGAGCAAAGCAATCCACTGCAACCCAAACAAGAAGTTAAGAACAATCCGTTCGACAGCGTAGACACCCTTGAGGATCTACAAGCTAAGGCAACGGATGCTAGTAACGTTATTGAATGGGCAGAGGACATTATGTTCAATGCAGATGGATATGAAGCTGATGATGTAGTCACAGAAGTCGAAGGCAAGGAGATGACTAAGGCCGATGTCCGCAATGCTTTATTGCAGGCACGTAAAGCCCGTGACAAATTCCTTCCTGCTCGCCTGGAGGAAATCCAAAAGATTGAACAAAGCAAACAAATGCAGGAGCACCTCAGTGCTCAGGCTGAAGCTGAGTTACCTTGGATGACAGGTGAAGACAACGATACACGGCGTGAATACCAGGCCATTATGAGCGACCCCAGGGTCGAAACATTAATGACTAGCCTTCCCGCTGACGTTAAGGCTCAGATGCCATATCTACTAGCGCACGCAGCTAACAGTATCTACGGGCGAAAAGAAGTAAAAAGCACCAAGTCTAAAGTACGACTTAACGCTTCCAATACTTCTACCCCTAGTGCAGCAGGCTCAGAAAAGCCTGCAAGTCGTGCAAGTAAATCAATCAAGAACTTGAATACTCAGTTTAAGCAATCAGGGAACAAAAGTGACTTTATTACTCTCAGAACACTTCAACTACAAAATAGATAATCTAATTAAATCATAAAATATTATGGCATTCTCAAATACATTCGACGCCACTAATCCTGGTTCCGCTGTTTCTAATCGTGAAGACCTCACAGATGTACTTACCATCTTGGCTCCCGAAGAAACTCCTGTCCTTTCATCTGCTTCTAAACAGAAGTCAAGTGCTACATTCACTGAGTGGACTGTAGACGTACTTTCTGCTCCTAGCACTGCAGGTGTAGACGAAGGTGCAGACGTATCTTCTTTCACTGACCAGTTCGCTGGCCGTGCTCGCCTTGGTAACTACGTCCAAAAGTTCCGCCGCAACTTCAAGGTTTCTGACCTTCAAGAAGCTGTTGACAGCGTAGGCCCAGCTAAGGTTGCACAAGCTGAAGCAAAAGCTATCCGTGAACTCAAGCGTGACATCGAAGCTACACTGATCGGTACACAAGACCGCAGCGTAGAAGACGGTGCTGGTACACCTTATGGCCTTCGTGGTCTTGGTGACTGGATCGACTCTGCTGGTCCTGCTGACGTTCCTGCTAACTTCCGCACTCCTGCTGCTTCGATCTATGACATCAGCACACAAGGTGCCTTCGGTGAAGAAGCTCTTAACGATATGATCTCTTCGATCTACCGCAAGACTGGCAGCTCCAACAACCTTATGCTTGTTGCTGACACTGGCCTTCGTCGCACTATTGCTGACTTCGCTCGTGTATCTGCTGGAGCTACTGAAAACATCCGTAGCGTCAACTACGACGGTAACAAGGCTGAGATCAAACTCTCTGTCGAGCTTTACCAAAGTGACCACGGCATCGTGTCCATCGTCAATATGAACCCAGACACTGCTCCTGCAACTATTGCTGGCGGTACTGACTTCAATGACGGCTACCTCATCAACCCTGAGTACTACGGCGTGCACGAACTGATCCCTATGGGTTCAACTCGTCTGCCTAACGAAGGTGGAGGCGAGCGTGGATTCTGCGATTGCACATTGACCCTCGGTGTATACCACCCGCAGGCTCACGGTAAGATCACTCAGTAATCCTTGCTGAAATTTCGGGGAGCCAGATTTATATTGTCTGGCTCCCTTTTTACCTTTAATTTTAAACAATGGAAATAATCACAAAAGCTCCTACTTATTCTGACGAAGAGGTCAACAAGGCCTTTATGGATGAAATCAAAAACGGATTTGCACTTGAGAAACGGACCGAAGTTAATCGTGTAAACCAGGCTCGTAAAGAAGCTACAGAACAACGAGGAAAGGTGCACCCAGTACTAGGTCGTTGCGTAGCAACTATCCCGCACCGTGAGTACTTCCGACTCATAAAAAAGTACGGACAAGAGACAGTGCACTCCAAAGAGTTCCTGGCTTATTTCCAAAAGAATTTCTCAGACCTTACACCCAACAAACTATAATAAATTATGGCCAACTATCCTACCATTACATATCAAAACTTAGAAGAACGCTTTAAGTCCATTGCTGGACTGGGTTCAATAGAAACAACTGACGCAGCATTTTTGCGTCAAGCAGTTAATCGCCGTATTCGCACAGCGTTTGAACGCTACCCTTGGCCTGACTTTACTGTAATTGGAGAAGCCATTGCAATGGCAACAGGAGACGACAATACAATTCAAACATATGGAACTGGAAAAGATCTAGCCAATGATTCCAATGTAGTGTTTCGGATTCACAAAACTGATCCAACAGATACACGTTATCCAGAAGAATACACATATGTTTCACTTTTAAATTCTGGGGGTTTCCCTTCAGTAAAGATTATTAGCCCGACAGTTCTTGACGGTGTTAATGTATACGCAACCTATCGTAAAGATCTTGAAGCAGTTATTGCTGACGGTGGCACTTATACATCGGGTAGCTACGGCGACGAAGCCAATGATAATCCAAACATCCCATATCAGTTCTTTGAGTACTGCGCTTTTGGTGCTTACGCAGATTTCCTACGTGGTGATGGACAGACTGACAAAGCTCAAGTAGAGGATCAAAATTCTGAAATAATTCTTGTTTCTGAAATTGACAAGGTACGTAACCAAAGCCGTCAGTTTCGTCACGATGTATTGCAGTATCGTCCAAGAACCCAGTTCGCTCGTCACAACGTACAAGCGGGCGGAACACCGTTAAACAAACCAGAAACACTACTGAACAATAACGTACAGTAATGCCATCTAACGCTACATTTCTTGAGGTTAAAAATGCTTTTCAGTCCATTGCTGGGCTGGAAAGCTTAACCGCTGCTGACGAGTTCTTTTTAACGAGTTCTTTGAATCGTGCGGTCTACCGTGCCTACAATGAATCAGATAGCTGGCCACGTTATTTAGTGGTGGGTGAGTCCAGATTGATTATAACAGACCCAGCAGCAACAGTTCCATACGCAGAAGCATCCAAAGAAACTATTGGTGAGTTCTTACGTGTGCATAAAACTAAGCCGTTCCTGAGTAATTCTGCTTTAGAATTTGAGTTCTATGTGGATTCCGTTGGAGCACATATACTTAACTTAACTACATCGGATAGCACTTCAGTATTTGTAACTTACAAAAAAGAACTACAAGCTAACTTTACCCCAGATAGTACAGATATTCCAGCAGAGTTCGTTGATTATATTATCTATACTGCACTTACTGATTTTTATACTGGAGATGGTCAAACTGAAAAAGCAGCAGTAGCTGCTTCTCAAGCTAAAATGATGCTTGATATAGAACTACTTCGTTTAGATAAAAAATCAAACAACAATACAATTAACAAAAAGTTTTCAACTTACGTAAACCGTCAATCCAGGTAGCAAGTATGCTATAATATCACTATGAGTTCATCCAGAAACAATACCCTAGAATTTTCCTCAGTTGGATCCGAAGTACTTGACGCAGGTGACTCCGTTACAGGCAAACGCTACGGAGCCATCCAGGTTATCACTGACGCTAACTTTGGTACCCTTAGTGCTGACAATGTTGACCAGTCCTCTGCTGTACTTACAGGAGTAGGCATTGGAGCAGGGACCATCCTTTATGGTCAGTTCAATGCAGTAGCTGTAACAAGCGGTCTAGTAATCTGCCACAAGTACTAGTATGTTCCTAAGCCAAAAGGGTTCTCTTGGTCGTAACCCTATGATCAATAGGGTGGGTCAACGGCTCCTTCAGTTATTTGAAGGGGCTTCAGCTGCGTATAGCCTACGCAACCTAGCAAGTAATATTGCTTCTGTCGTCCGAGTACGACGTGCAAGCGATAATTCCGAGAAGGACTTTTCGGCTGCTGACATATCGAGTGGTGCAATGACGGGCTGGGTGAACTCCCAGATTGTTCCACCTTTGGACATCGGCATTGAGACCGAAGATGGGCGCATACCAGTTCCAGAGGGAGGGACTAGCATTGGAACCCCTGCTGCTGCGTATAGCCTTCGTAGCTTAGGAACTAACCAGTGGGAATACGCTGGCGACACTGTTACTTACACTTCGGACTTCAGTGCTGGGGTTGATGGGTGGTCTCCTGACTCAGGCAGTTCTGCTACTACAACGCCAGACCCAGTAGGCACACTGGACGTAGTTAAATACACAGTTGACACAGAAACGTCTGCAAAATGGTTATTTAAAAATGCATTAAATATAGGGCAACAATATTCAGTGCAAGCTGAAGTCTATGTCCCTTCATCAAATGTGGATCTTGATAGCATCGTCCTAATGGATGGGTCTGGAAATATGGCTACATCTTACCTTGGAATCCAAAGGGACGAATGGGTTACAGTATCAACTGTTGGCACTGCAACATTGATCTTTATAAGTATCCGTGGTGCTTCTGGCACGACAGCAAGCGCATACAACGGCTTCCAAGGCAACGGCACTGACGTATTCTACGTCCGCAACGTAGTAATTTCAGAGACCCTAGGTGACTCCAACTACCTACCTGCTGGTAAGTATGTGACTCAGGTTCGCCGTAGCTCGGACGATGCTGTCAAATCCTTTACGGCTGCTGAGGTTAGTGATGGGACGCTTGAGGCTTGGGTAAATACGGATGTTGATAAACTAGACTTACAGGCAGAATCTGGAGGTCTCGCTGGCAATGTCAGTAACGAGACAGCAACAAGCTTTGATTTCTCGGTAAACAATGAAGGTTCTACGGGTTTTAAGAGCCTCGCAGCACCAGCTGACGCAGGCACTTATGTTGCAACCTTTGATGTTGTATTAACTTCTGGCAGTCTTTCTGGTATAACTCTGGCTAGCGCACTCCCGTTTGCGCAAACATCGTTAGTTCTTGGTTCTAATTCCGTAACTTTAAATCCAGACGAAACATCGGGCATCTACTTCCGCACAGCAGGAACAGCAGTTGCCGATGTATCAATCACAAACATCACGCTGACCCAGACCTCAGCAGACGGACACGTCAAGACTTGGTACGACCAATCAGGCAACGGAAACCACGCAACTCAGACGGATGCAGCAAAGCAGCCTAAGATTATTTCTGGTGGTGTGTTGGTTACTCGTAACGGTGATGCCGCTATTAAATCCACCTCGAATGATGGGATGACATTCACCCTTGATTCTTTGTCAGCAGATGGGCAACAGTCAGTTTTCGGAGTTCTTGAGAATGATGTTACCTCGCAAGATAGCTATGTTCCAGTGTTTCTAGCAGCAAGCACAAGCACAGCCGTAGGGGGAGTGAATCGCAGACCTTATTGGTTTATAGCCCCAACTGGATATCTAGGTCTTACGGTTGACTCGTATAGTGGATACAATAACACTAGCAGAGAGAGACACCTTTACTCTCACGTAATGAACGACACCGCTAGTGGAACTTCTACTGTTTACCAAGACGGAACTCAAGTGGACACTAGGTCAATCACGTTGGATGCAAATGCAACTTTTAATGGAGGTCAAGTGCTTGGAGTAAGTACAAACGCCACAGGTGCTTTGTATATGTCCGAAGTAATCTATTACACCACCGACCAGTCAGACAACCGCACAGCGATTGAGGCGAACATTGGGGAAACCTACGGCATCACTGGAATCCCTGCTTATGATAATACAGTGGACGGCTTTGTCGAAACATGGTATGACCAGAGTGGGAATGGCAATCATGCTACGCAGAGTGTTATTGCTAATCAGCCGAAGATTGTTGATGGTGGGGTACTGGTTGTTGACCGTGATGGTAAGGTGGCACTTAATGGTAAAGGAGCTAAATTAAGCTTACCATCAAATGCTCCGATGCTGTCGTCGGATGGAACTTACTCGTTGTTTTCCGTTGTCGATTTTGATGACCAGCGAAATGGCAATGATGACTTTAATAATATCTTTCGGTTTGAATCAAAAACCGACGGTGGTGCATCTACGCAGAGAAAGCCATTAGTTTACTTACCACGGGGTAATGGAACATTAGCAGCAACTAGTCCTAGTTACGTGGATGGAAGTGTAATTCTTACATCCGAAGAAACATTAAGCGTTCGGCTCCTTACAAATATAGCTAACCCTGCACTTTCCACTGGAAATAATACGGCTTATGCAGATGGGGTTTTAGTGGCTTCTAGTGATACCAACACAGATATAAACACAGAAACCTTAACAAGTGTTAATACTTACATATTCGAACCACAAGAAACAACGGTAACACATTTCTTATCCGAAGTAATCTACTACCCCTCCGACCAGTCCGACAACCGCACAGCAATCGAGGGCAACATCGCCGCAGCATACGGCGATGGCACTTGGCTTTCAGGCGTGGACAATTACCTGCGACCTGACGCACTTTCGTTGTATCGCAGACCTGACGCCACATCACTTTACAAGCGACCACTAATCTAACCCAACTCAATCATGGCAGACTTTACAGTATCAACCAACATCGACACCTTTCTCCAAAGTGCATCCTTTACGGCGATGCGCTCAAACCTGAACGTGGAGAACGGTGCCGACGTAACAGACACAGATAACGTGACAGCGGCAGGTGCGCTGATGGACTCCGAGCTTACCGACCTCGCAGGCATCAAAGCACTGGACACCTCGACGCTGCAAGTGAAACCCGCAGAAGGTGCCTTTGCCGATGGCGACAAGACAAAGCTCGACGGCATTGCAACGGGAGCAGAAGTGAACACCATCGAGAGCGCAACGGCTGGCGAACCAACTGGGAGCGACGTCGTTTTGAATGTTGTCAGTTTGACGCAAGATGAGTATGACACAGGGACACCAGTTGCCACAACCTTTTACATCATCAACGGCTAA
>Ga0233394_1000784_pt1 | contig 10867 bp, 18 predicted proteins | sample 24DmetaG_FD_190481 | JGI IMG/M metagenome (GOLD analysis project Ga0233394, IMG submission 190481) | Seawater microbial communities from Monterey Bay, California, United States - 24D | ecosystem: Environmental > Aquatic > Marine > Coastal | place: USA: California | collected 2016-11-02 | reverse complement strand
AGAATGCTCTTCCTGTTCTGGTTAAAGATTTAAATTTATTGTAATTAAATGAAACCATTTATTAAATGGGTTGGTGGTAAAACACAAATATTAGAAGAGACATTATCTCATTTCCCCAACACAATAGAAAATTATCACGAACCATTTGTGGGTGGTGGAAGTGTTTTGTTTGATATATTATCTAAAAATATTGTCAAAGGTAAAATATATACCTATGATACAAATATAAATTTAATAAATTTATACAAAAATGTTCAAAGTAATGTAGATGTTTTATATACTAAATTATCTAAATTATATGAAGATTACGAAAGTTGTGGAGATGGAGAATTAAACAGAAAACCACAAAGTTTATTAGAAGCAAAGGTGAAAAAGGAGAATTATTATTATTGGATAAGAAATAAGTTCAATACTACAAATGATACTCTAGAAAAATCTGCGATGTTTATATTTTTAAACAAAACATGTTTTAGGGGGATATATAGAGAAGGTCCAAATGGTTTTAATGTTCCATATGGAAATTATAAAAAGGTCAACATCATAGAGAAATATGAATTACAAAAAATAAGTGATTTGATAAAGGATGTAAAGTTTGAATGTTTAGATTTTAGAAAAAGTCTAAAAAATGTTAAACCAAAAGACTTTGTTTATTTGGACCCACCGTATGCCCCAGAAACAAAAAATTCATTTGTTGGATATACCAAAGATGGTTTTACTCTAGAAGACCACAAGGAATTATTTAAAATCATAAAAGAAAATTTAAATAATTTTGTCATGAGTAATTCAAATGTTCAGTTAGTAAATGATTATTTTTCCGATTATAACAAAAAAGTTATAATTGCAAAAAGGTCAATAAATTCAAAAAATCCAGAATCGAAAACCGAAGAAATTATTATTTCGAAATCCAGTTTTTAATATCAATATTATTTGTTTTGTACGAAGGTGAAATTTTAAGTTTAACTTGTCCACTCTTGTCATAAGAAATATTCAATTTTATTTCCCCCGTTTCTTTGCCATAGAAAAAAACAATATTTTGCTCTTTCAATATTTTATACCAGTCATTATATTTTTTTTGTGTCTTAAACCATGGACTCAAAACAAATGCATAAAAAAAATTTATACCTGAATATTTATTTTTATACAGTTCTAATTTCATGACAGATGACAATAGTTTTTCATCAACACTACCAGCGCAGTTTTGGAACTTACATTCTAAAATGTAAACATTTTTAAAATCATTTGAAATATAAGCTCCATCTGGTTTGAAAAATGAATTAAAATTTTTATTTTCAAATGGTCTCATGTACTTTACAAATTCATATTGTTTTTTGTATGTAAAATTTTCAATTTGAATCTCGTTTACACATTCTTCAAAGGGTAGACCATTTTTGTTAGTGCCTGACCCACCGGCGCCTTTACCTTTCGTTTCCATCTTGAAATTAAGTAGTTTCATTACTTTATATAATTTTCAGGTGTTGTAATTAACTTAAAGCTTCAGTTCTATATTTTATTAAAATGCGCGGATTCTCCGACGTATTGGAAGATGTTGAAATTGGTAGCTATGAAAACAAAAAAATTATTATTAACACCAAGGACAAGAGGCCATTAAGAACTCATACCCCCCGAATGTATATGCCCTTTGGAATCTCTGGTTTTGTACCAGAGGTAGGCCAAACCAAATACAACGTTGAATTTTCAATGAAAGGGTGGGATGAAGAAGGCAACTACGTTAAAAACTTTTATGATACAATTCGCGAACTTGAAAAGCGAGTTATATTGGAAGTTGTTCAACAAAGTGTAAATATCTTTGGAGAAGCCAAGACATATGCAGATGTTCAATCGATGTTTAACTCCAATATCAAAGAAGACCCCGAACGAGAACCAAAGTTTAGGGTCAAAGTTGATACAACCTACGATTCTCGGATTAAACCACTCATTATTGACCCCGAAAAGAATGATATTCGTAAAGAAGCCACAAATGGACTATATGCAAGAAATACAGGTGTCGCTAAAGTTGAAATGAATAGCGTATATTTCTTGAATAAGAAGTTTGGTATTACTTGGAAGCTTCATCAACTTATGGTTTTCGAGCCACAGCGTTTGAAGGGTTTCCAGTTTGTTTCTGACCCTTAATATTAATAAAAGAACTTACAACTTTTGTCATTTCATCAATATCTTTATTTGAAATTAATTTTTTCTTCATCCCATCGGGTAAAAAAGTTTTAGTATTTTCCGCCTTTTTACCTTTTGGATGTGGAGAACCCACTGTTTTAACCATTTAACTTCTAGGGAGATTTTTATTTCTACTGTTTGTAATTGACCTTGAATTACCTGAATTTTTATTACTTTCCTTCTTAAACATGTAAGTCACGAGGGCTTCCTTGTATAAATCGGATTTTAACATTACAAAACTATCTGGATTCTGACCAGCGCGCATTTTTGCTAATTTTACTGAATCTTTCCAACATTCAGTATCACGACCCATTCTTATATTACTTGTTCATTTTTTTTATGAGTTTTTTGTAAGCCGCTGTGCCTTCCTTGGGCTGGAGCTTGAAACCAGACTTCTTTGGCTTGAAAACCTTGACCATGGCACTCTTACCTTCCTTCTTCATACGCTCGAGGGCAGACATTTGCGCCTTCTTACTCTTGATGCGACCATCATCATCACGAACCAAATCACCAGCCTTCAAACCACCAGCTGTAGATTTAGCTGTCCCGTGAAAAACCTGAGCGCGGGAACCAATTCGTTGCATTTCAGACATTTTATATATTAATCACTAAGATAATTTTCATCCTCTGAACAAATTTCAATCTCACACTCTTGTGGTTCAATCACTTCTTGTTTCCTTTCCCTTGGTTTCCTCGTCTTTTTTTCTGGAACTTCGATGCCGTGTTCCCTGTGCCACAAAACTTTGTTCCAAAATTCTTCCATAATTGGCAGCCTTTTTGCAAACCATTCTCGGTCTCTCTTCACAATCGTTATAAGGAATTCAGCTTTTTTCGGCCAAGTTATCTCCTCGGGTTTATACTGAATAAAACGAGCCTCCTCCAACTCTAGAACCTCCATACATATTTGAAGCTGACCCATATAGTGAATTGGCACCTCATCTTTTATTTCTCTCTTCAAGGGACACTTAATTTCAATTAAATACCCTGCCTCACTCACGCCGTCTGGCGAACCGCCAATCCATTTGATAGTTGGATGCACATATAAACCAATTTCGTGAACTTTGTCCCCAGTTTGTTCTTCATATATAATTCTTGCTTCGTCTTCATACTTATTACCATGAGCACAAGCACCTATAGTATCAACAAAGGGCTTACCCTTCCCACATTTATCAAGTAATAAGTCAAAAGGTTTTTGGTAAGGATTCTCCCCGATAGCACTAGGTACCTGGGATGCAGTTAGCACGGTTTTCCTTAGTTCAAACCACTCTTCTGACCTTTGGGCTGCATATTCGTAACTAATTAACTTAGCAACCTGGGGGTGCATTACATATATAACTGTTTAAGCTTTTAAGTTGGTGTATTAAAAATTATTCTATTGGGTAGTTTTCTACAAATTGTTGTGCTGCTCTTTGTTCGGCTAGTTTCTTATTCTTACCAGTTCCTCTTCCCAAAAAATGATTATTGATATACATGTCAATAGTAAAAATACCATTTTCATGAGAAAAAATTCTATATTCTGGAAGAGGTAAGGAATGAGTTTGGGAGTATCTCATGACTTTATCCTTAAAGTTATCATCAACTTGAAGACATCTCATATCTACCAATTTTGGATCTTCATAAATTTTTAAAACAAACTGCTTAGCATGTAATAGTCCCAAGTCTAGGTAAATAGCACCAATCAATGATTCAAAAACATCTTCTAAAATTTTAGGATTTTTATTCCAATTGTTTCTCATTCCCTTTTCATCCATTTGGATCCATTTATCCAAGCCCAGCTTCAAAGCAATTTGAGCTAACATCTCTCCTCTCACAAGTTTAGTTCTAGCCTTGGTTAGGAAACCTTCTTGTTCTTTTTCATAGCGATCAAATAAAAATTTAGTTATGACAAACCCCAATACCGAATCTCCCATAAATTCTAGGGTCTCAAAACATCTACCTATTTCGGGCTTTTCTTTGAGGATTGATTTATGTCTAAAGGCTCTTTGGTACAAAGCAAGATCTTTGATTTTTGTACCAATGAGGGATTCCACAGTTGGCTTATCTATCTCCATTTATTATATATAATTATAATTTTTTTAACTTACTTTTTTGGAGACACAGCCTTTTTCACCTTAGGTTTGGATTCTGCAGTTTTTTCAGTAGCTCCTTCATCTGGGAGATAGTGGGGAGAGAGTAGGGACTGCATGCTTGGGTAAGTCAAATCAGCAGTTGGTTTAAGAAGCTTCTTAAGCTTGTCATCTGGGACGATGACCTTCTTATTATCAGGGTGTTGAAGACCCTTTTCCTTGATGTAAGCACTAATGCGCTTAGTGACTTCTGGGCGAGAGATCATTTCATCGGCACCCAAAGCCAAGAAAGCTCGGAGTTCATCAGAAACACGCTTTGGTCGCAAGAGAGCACTGTTCTTAGCGCGCTCAGCAGCCTTTTCACCTGTGGGGTCTTGGAGATGGTTATAGACTTTGCGAACAAGCTTAGTCAAGGACTTGATATCTTTTTGTAGTTGCTGGATCTCTTCGGAAGACATGGTTATATCTTAGTATAATTGCTTTCCTTTAAGCGCGTAAAGTGCTGATGATTATAAGTGCAATTACTAGTAGTGCTGCTACTTTAAGATACAATGGAAAATCCTCAACATTAAATACATTTGTATCAAATGAAAACGGTGGTTTAAATGGGACATCTTTACACTGCCCTGGGCATCCCCCATCACAACAACCTACACCACAGGGTATTATAAGACCATTCTTGTTGTATCCACAATATTGTTGTTCTTCGTTTCCAGGTTTGGCGTAGCATCTACACTTTCGTAATTGGTCAAAACCTGAGCACTTCAATTCTTTACAGTCCATTTTTATATATGTATATAATAATATGGATGAAAGTTTGTATTCCAAGGAAATTATAAATGTTTATATGAACGATAATTTATTTTTCAAGGACAAGCTCCTTAAACAATATTATGATGAAGATAATGTTAAAAAATTTAGAAGTAGACTAGCTTCTAAATATAGTGACAAAGAACTTGAAAATATGGTTTATGCTTATGTAACTGATACATTAAGAGATATCATATATGATATTATTGGTAAGCTTACTTTGTATCTCAAGAAATCTGGAGATATGATATTGACTGGTGGTGATGCTGTAAATTATTATTTACTTTTGGACGAGAGAGTTGTCACTTCTGATATTGACACAAAATTTATTCCAAGATTTAAAGTTGATAAAAACTTTTTCGGAAAACTCCAAGCATTAAAACTTATACTTTGGGATAAACTTGGAGAAGTTTCACAAGCATATGGAACAAAAATAAAACAAAGACTTTCATCAAAAAATAAATTAGTTCGGTTCCTAGGTATTGGGTTCCCATCCCAAGGTCCATATGTCACCAGAAGGTATACATTGAAGCAGAAGAAGAAAGCTTCAAAGACAAATAAACCAGCGTTAGAAAATGTTTTAATAGATGTTGAAATATTTGCATTGGATTTGAAACTTAATTATTTTTCCCCCAAAGATAAAAAAATTATGAAACATAATTTGGGTGGTATTTTAGATATTGCATTTATGAGACCTGGTGAATTTGGGTATGAAGTTGGTGAAACAATAAGTAAGAGTGGCATCATATATAGAAACAGACAAGGGAAACTTGTAAATAACAAAAACATAACAATCGCCAAGACAAGATTTTTGATTGAGGATATTTATTTGATGAAGTCCCTTGGTTTGAGACCACACAAAGTTCAGAAAGATAGAATGAGAATATTCCGTCTCATGAAAACAAAATTAGGGAGTGTAATAAAACCAGGTTCTGTGTCTTCTCTATTTAATGTGTACAAGAGATCATCTATTCCCAAGACTGCTAAAAAATCAATAAAATCAGATGGCACCGTAAGTTTGTCCCAAGCACTCAGAGTAAATCCCCAAAAGTATGCATTATACACAACAAAGCCCTCATCCGAAAAATTGAAAAAATTAACATATGCATCTAATGAAAAAATAAAGGGATACAAGGAAACACAATCTAATATGAGGTTTAATAGAAAAACAACAAAGTGGGTAAAGAATACATCTAATGCATATGTGAAAGATGAGTATAAATATAGATATAATTCAAACGCGGACAATAAAAAATTAAATGTCCCCACCAAACCCGAACTGTATGGCTTTAAAGAGAGTAGGGACAAACATATACCAAAAGCATTATTTGAAAAATCAGCTATGATCCCATATGTTGGTTTAAAGAAGTAATTATATGAAATAGTAATAATGATTTACAACACCCCAACCCGAGATGAAGATGGCACTTACATTGTCAAGGTTCGCACAGATGAAGACAAGAAATGTTTGATTCAATTGAAGTGTGTATCTGTAAAGGATTTGGGTGAAGAGGTTGAAGTTCATATGAAGAACTCAAAGAAGATTAAGGTTATTGACGACGAAAATCTTTCTACCGCAACTGAACGTTCAGGTGAATGGTTTAAGAAGGAAATGAAGCTTGATAAGCTCAAGTCTCTCTATGTTCCATCTGCAACAAAGAATGTTTTGACCGCTGATAAGATTTCTGCTTCTCGGGTATTTAACCCAGAAAAGGAATCAATCCCATTTGACATTATCAAGGAAACCAAGAAGGCTGATGTTCTACTTGAATTCGCTGGAATTTGGTTCGCCAAGAAGACCTTTGGACCAATTTGGAATATCATTCAAATTCGTCTTGTCCCACCCCAACAGGAACCAGAACCAGAACCAGAGGAACCCCAGGAACCCCAGGAACCAGAATATCCAGAAGAATGTGTTATTTCCGATGAAATTTCAGATGATGACGAAGAGTAAAATAGTTATATATAATAAATGAATAACAATAGGTTTTTCTATTTGATCATGATTGGTTTTTTAATATATATTGCATTAAATTTCAGTATGTCAAACTATTCCCAGGAGAGATATGTATTCCAGGGGAAGAACCCAGTTCATCCAATTTATCACGTGACAACACCCAACACAAATAGTATATATTCATCAAAATTCAGGAGCAACCTTCCAGAAAAAAACATAAAATTCAGACCAGAAAATGAATTGGGTAATATAAGTTCCGACCATTTGGTTTATGACACCTAAATTTTTTCTATATATATTATATAAAAAAAACATGGTTGCGACTGTTAACAAAATGCTCCGCCGAAACTTCCCAATCCTTGTCCTCCTAATGCTCGCTGCCCTCGTTTGGACCCAGCGCAAGTCCTTCGCGAAGGTTCGCCCAGGTACGGGTGGATGCGGTGATGACGCCGCGGCTGCCGAAGCCGAAGCTGCGGAAGAAGACCGCAAAGCTGCCGCCCGTGGTCGCCGTCGCCGATAAACTAATTAATTAATCCTTCATCTTTTTTCGTTAAAAATATTTTATCCATAACATATAAAGATGAATAAAGGTCGTGATACACTCATGAAAGTGCTTGCCATCCTCGCTTTGGTGTACATCATCACCAGAACAGATTTGCTTAAATTTATTGGTTTGGGTAAATCAGGCTATGAGCTCAAAGAATTGGAAGGTTCCGAACAAGAACCAGCTAATAACAACGTCATCCCACGTTGTGAGATGAAGGCTGGCACTGGTTTGGCCTCCAGCCTTTTGCCTCGTGAAGTTGCGTCCCAGGAGGACTTTGGACAATTTGCTCCAGAAGACGTCCTCAAGGGTCAAAACTTCATGGACCCACGAGAACAAATCGGTTTCCCAGAAACCATCGGTGGTACCCTCCGCAACAGCAACCAATCTATCCGCGCGGAGCCAGCGAACCCAAAGAATGTTTACACTTGGAACAACAGCACAATTGTCCCAGATTTGATGCAGCGTAAGCTCTTTACTTAAAGATTTAGTCAGTTTGTAGTATAAAATGTCAGAACAACAGGAAGATATCAGTGATGTCGTTAAGGAGCTTCTCGAAGTTAATAAGCAAATTAGCGATGCTAGGGATGATTTGAAAGTTTTAACAAATGTTGAGAAGAAACTCAAAGAAAAATTGAAATCATCCATGATGACCAAGGAAATAGATACAATCAACCTCAAGAAGGGTAAGATTAAGCTTAAGAAGACCATAAAGAAGGCTACTTTCAACAAGAAGAGTGTCACCGAGGGTCTAACAAACTTTTTCAATGGAGATCCAAACCAACTTGATGGTGCCCTCATGGCAATTAAAGATGTTCTCCCAGAAAAGGAGAATGTCACTTTGTCAATGACAGGTATAAAGGATAAGAAAGAATAAGTAGTAAGTAAAAAACAATGGTCTACGAATATTATGATGATATTACTCACGGAGAGGATGCGAGGGACAGCAACTCTGATGAGGAATCCTGCGAACCCCTCGATTACCAAGACTGGAGCACCATTTACAATGAAGAACTATGGGATATGTGGTACAGCATGAAGGACTATCTTGATAATCGATACATTTTTGATGACATGTTCAAAAACATTGAACCCGATGACTTTTTCTATGATTTTTGTTTTGAACACCCTAAGGAAATATATGATACAACGGAATATATTGATTGGGTAGAAGACAATAAATCAGATCTCAACTTTCTTTGGAGACTTATAAGTGAATATAGGGATGTCTTCGGGAACAAGTCTATTCACGATTTCCGTTATTATGTATTTACTGCAAAAAAATATCCAAAGAATATATATAATGAAACCTACTTTGCCAGATATAACTTCAGCCAAAGTGGCAATCCCAGCGGCGCTCTTTTTGACTTTGAGCCCTGGGTTCCTCCTCTCAACTGATGGTAAGAAAGTGTCATTTACAAGAGATAATACATCTACTAAATTTGTTCTTTTCCATGCTCTTGTCTTTTTCCTTGTCTTTTCATTGGTTGCTAAATACTTCAAGATTGTCTTGACAAAGACCGACTTGATTGTTACAACTCTCCTTTTCGTGGCTCTAAGCCCAGGTCTTCTCTTGACAATTCCATCTGGTAAAGGTGGTCTCTACAGGTCAGGAGAAACCAGTATTGCCGCTCAGCTCACACACACTTTGGTATTTGCCCTTGTGTTCGCTATTCTCCGAAAGCAATTTCCTCAGTTTTATTAAATGAAGTATCTCGTCTTGGGTCCAGGCGCCTTGGGATATTTCAGCCTTCTTGGATATGTAAAATCCATTGAAGATAAACTTGAAGGAATTAAAGAACTTTCGGGGGCATCGGCTGGCGCTATAATATCATTATTCCTTAGCGTTGGTCTATCAGTTGATGAAATAATAAAATTTTCATTCGACTTTAATGTCCCCGAATTTGTTAAAATTGATCTTGGATGCTTCTTTAACAAATTTGGTTTTGTAGATATTGACCCTATAAGGTCAAAACTTATTGAATTTTGTAAAGGAAATCCAACGTTCAAAGAACTCAAGAAAAAATTATATGTCTCGGCATTCTGTTTAAACACATCAAAGACAGAATATTTTTCAGTAGATACACATCCAGATATGTATGTAATAGACGCAGTGTGTATGAGTATGTCAATCCCATTTATTTTTACGGCAACAACATACAATAATAAAACATATGTAGATGGAGGTCTTATTGAAAGGTATCCATTTCTTCCATTTGTTGATAAAAAACCACATGAAGTTCAAGTCACAGGAATAAAAGCAAACACCATATTCAAAGAAAATATAGAAACACCCATTGATTTATTACAGTCAGTTGCGTTAGGAGCGATGACCAACAGGGAAGATTACACTAAAAATACAAATAAAACAATTATAAATGTGGAAGACATTGATGTGTTTAATTTTGATATGGAGTATGAAGAAAAATTAAAACTTTATTTCTTGGGACTAAATAATATATCAGCTAATATATATGGCAAGTATTAGCCCAGGAATTAGTATGAACAACCTGGTTAAGAGTGTCCAGGAAAGATACAGTGTAAATGTAAGAAATCTCCCAAAGGGTAAGATTGAATCCGTTTATAGAAGTATCACAGAAGGAAGACTACCAATGCCACCCCTTGTTCTCTCAGAAGATAAGACATTACTAATTGATAGAAAATCTCCACTCTCTGGGAGAGATTACAAAGTATTGTTTAATGCATCATCCACTAAAAGACAATTATTTGGTCTTGCAAGAAAAATGCACCTTCTTGGTTTCAAAGAATTGAAAAAAAATGAACTTGTTGAACAAATTAAAAGAAAACTTCAAGTGACTGGTATTTGTGAACCAGTTCTTTTACAAGTTAAAAGAAAAAGTGGAAAAGTTGTTTCTGAATTACCAAATAATGCTAATTTTAACATCGGAAATGAACCAAATAATAATTTTAAATTAAATAATAACATTCCAAAAAATAACAATTTTAAATTAAATAATAATATTCCAAAAAATAACAATTTTAAATTAAATAATAATATTCCAAAAAATAACAATTTTAAATTAAATAATAATGTTCCAAAAAATATTAGTGCCCCCCAAAGCATTAATGTTCCAAGTGTTTCAAAGACAAAAACTTCTCCAATAAAAATGTCAGTTTCAACATTGTCACCTACAGCACCTTCCCTTGGTTTAGGTAGAAGTCCAAAAATCAATTTTGGACCAGCACCAAGGTTATTTTCAAATTCAAATGGTAATAGTGGTGGCGGTGGTAGAAGAGGTGGATGGTGGCCATTTCCATGGCCGCCAAGACCAGGACCAAGACCAGGACCAAATCCAA
>Ga0233394_1000780_pt1 | contig 10876 bp, 6 predicted proteins | sample 24DmetaG_FD_190481 | JGI IMG/M metagenome (GOLD analysis project Ga0233394, IMG submission 190481) | Seawater microbial communities from Monterey Bay, California, United States - 24D | ecosystem: Environmental > Aquatic > Marine > Coastal | place: USA: California | collected 2016-11-02 | reverse complement strand
TTATTAAAAGGTGAATTTTCAGAAAATGTAGGAACTAATGTTGATAGCTGGTCAATGAGGCAACCATTGGGAGTTGTCGCTGGTATTACACCATTTAACTTTCCAGCAATGGTTCCAATGTGGATGTTCCCAATTGCTATAGCATGTGGAAATACATTTATACTTAAACCTTCAGAAAAAGATCCTTCATGTGCAATCAAACTAGCAGAATTATTAAAAGAAGCAGGTCTTCCAGATGGTGTATTTAACGTAATTAATGGTGATAAAGAGTCTGTCGATGCAATTTTGGAGAATAAAGATATTAAAGCAGTAAGTTTTGTAGGATCAACACCTATTGCTAAATATATTTACGAAAATTCAGCTAAAAATGAAAAAAGAGTTCAGGCATTAGGTGGAGCCAAAAATCATTTAGTAGTTATGCCTGATTGTGATTTAGATGGTGCTGTAAATGGTTTAATGGGTGCAGCATACGGTTCTGCTGGGGAAAGATGTATGGCTCAGTCTGTTGCGGTAGCTGTGGGAGATATAGGTGATGAACTTGTATCTAGATTATCAAAAAAAGCAGAAGCTTTAAAAGTTGGTCCAGGCATGGATAAAACATCTGAGATGGGTCCTTTGGTTACAAAAGAACATTTAGAAAAAGTAAAAAGCTATGTGGATCTAGGTGTTGAAGAAGGTGCTAAGCTAGTGGTTGATGGGAGAAATTTAAAACTTCAAGGATATGAAAACGGATTTTATATAGGCGGTTGTTTATTTGATCATGTAAATAAAGATATGAGAATTTATAAAGAGGAAATATTTGGTCCAGTTTTATCTGTAGTTAGAGTTAAAACTTTTGAGGAGGCAGCAAAATTAATTAATGATCATGAATATGGAAATGGAGTGAGCATTTACACTAGGGATGGAGATGCAGGTAGAACTTTTGCAAGTAAAATTCAAGTAGGTATGGTTGGTATCAACGTTCCAATCCCAGTTCCAATGGCGTTTCATAGTTTTGGAGGATGGAAAAGATCTTTATTTGGAGACAGCGGAATGCATGGCATGGAAGGAATAAAATTTTATACGAAACTTAAAACAGTAACATCTAGATGGCCTTCGGGTGTCCGTTCAAATGCGGAATTCGTAATGCCAACAATGAAATAAGGAAAAAAATGAGCAAAATATCTTTGATTGGCGCAGGCCAAATAGGCGGAACTTTAGCACACTTAATTGGAACAAAAGAGTTGGTAAATGAAGTGGTTTTGTTTGATGTCGCAAGTGGAATAGCAAAAGGGAAAGCACTTGATATAGCACAATCTTCATCAGTAGATGGTTTTAACGTAAAATTTTCAGGCACTGATGATTATAAAGACATTAAAGACTCAGATGTAATTATTATTACTGCTGGCGTACCAAGAAAGCCAGGTATGAGCAGAGATGATTTATTAGGAATTAACTTAAAAATCATTAAACAAGTAGCAGAGGGTATTAAGCAAAACGCTCCTAATGCATTTGTTATATGTATTACTAATCCATTGGATGTCATGGTTATGGCATTTCAAAAATTTTCAGGTTTACCAGCTAACAAAGTTGTTGGGATGGCTGGAATTTTAGATAGTTCAAGATTTAAATTATTTTTATCTTTAGAATTAAATGTTCCAGTAAAAGAAATAGATGCAATGGTAATGGGTGGTCATGGAGATACTATGGTTCCAATGCCTAGATTTACCAAAGTTTCAGGAACACCTTTACTTGATTTAGTAAAAGAGGGAAAAATTTCTCAAGAAAGATTAGAAGAAATTAATCAAAGAACTAGAGATGGTGGGGCAGAGATAGTTAAATACCTTGAAAAAGGTTCTGCATTTTACGCACCTGCAGCATCAGGAGTTCAGATGGCTGAAGCTTACTTAAGAGATGAAAAAAAATTACTACCATGTGCTGTTCAATTAAATGGAGAGTATGGTGTTGATAGTGTCTATGCAGGTGTTCCAGTTGTTATTGGAAAAGATGGAGTAGAAAAAATAGAGCAAATCGATTTAGATGATAAAGAAAAAAAAGAATTTATGCATTCTATTGATGCAGTTAAAGCTCTTTGGGAAGCAGCATCTAAAATAGATCCTGATCTTTCTAAGTAATAATGAATATTCACGAACACCAAGCTAAACAAATTCTAAAAAAATATGGTGCAACTGTTCCAGAGGGTGTGTTTGCCCTGTCAGTTGATGAATTAGTAGAAAAAGCCAAAACATTAAATACCAAAAAATATGTTCTAAAAGCTCAAATCCATGCAGGAGGAAGAGGTAAAGCTGGAGGGGTAAAAATTTTAGATACTATTGAAGAATTAAGTGAGGCAGCGAAAGAGATGATGGGAAAAACTTTAGTTACTCATCAAACAGGTCCCGAAGGAAGAGAAGTAAAAAGATTATATGTTGAAGAGTCATCAAACATAGACAAAGAGTTTTATTTATCTTGTTTAGTTGATAGAGCTAGTTCAAAAATAGCTTTCATATCTAGTGATCAAGGTGGAATGGATATTGAAGAAGTAGCAAGCAGTACTCCTGAAAAAATTATCACAACTAAAGTTGATATAAATAGTGAAATTTCAGAAAAAGATTGTGAAAAGATAGTTAAAATCTTTGACTTAAGTGATAGTGCAAAAACTCAAGCAATTTCACTAATAAAATCAATATATCAAATGTTTATAAGTACGGATGCAAACATGGTTGAAGTTAATCCGCTAATTTTAACCAAAGAAGAAAAAATAATCTGTTTAGATGCTAAAGTAAATTTCGACTCTAACGCTTTATTTAGACATCCTGAAATCGTTGAATTAAGAGATTTAAATGAAGAAGATCCAACAGAAATAGAAGCAAGCAAACATGATCTAGCTTACATAAAATTGGATGGAAGTATTGGCTGCATGGTTAATGGCGCAGGTTTGGCTATGGCAACCATGGACATAATTAAATTATATGGAAAAGAGCCAGCTAATTTTTTAGATGTTGGTGGTGGTGCTTCAAAAGAAAAAGTTTCAGCAGCCTTAAAGATAATTTTATCAGACAAAAATGTTAAAGGAATTTTAGTTAATATTTTTGGAGGAATAATGAGATGTGATGTTCTTGCTCAAGGAGTGGTAGATGCAGCTAAAGAAATAAATATTAGTGTTCCATTAGTTGTTAGACTTGCTGGAACAAATTTTAAAGAAGGAAAAGAAATATTAGATAACTCAGGTTTAAAGTTAATATCTGCTGAAAATTTAGATGATGCAGCAAAAAAGATTGTAGAGGCAATTAAGTAAAATGTCTGTTTTAGTAAACAAAAACACAAAAGTAATCTGTCAAGGTTTTACAGGTGCGCATGGCACTTTTCACTCTGAACAAGCCATTAAATATGGAACTAATTTAGTTGGTGGAGTAACTCCTAAAAAAGGTGGTCAAAAACATTTAGATAGACCTGTTTTTAATAGCGTTATCGAAGCAAAAAATAGTGTTGGTGCAGACGCGTCAATGATTTATGTTCCTGCTAAATTTGCTGCTGCTGCAATTATAGAAGCGATAGATGCATCTGTAGAATTAATAGTTTGTATTACTGAAGGTATTCCAGTTCAGGATATGCTTAAAGTAAGACAAAAATTAAATGGCTCAAAGAGCAGATTGATTGGACCAAATTGCCCAGGAATAATTACACCAGATGAGTGCAAAATTGGAATTATGCCAGGAAATATTCACAAAAGAGGATCGGTAGGAATTGTATCAAGATCAGGAACACTTACTTACGAGGCGGTTGCACAAACAACTGAAAATGGTTTAGGTCAATCAACTTGTATTGGTATTGGAGGTGATCCGATTAATGGAACAAACTTTATCGATTGCTTAGATTTATTTTTAAATGATGAAGAAACAGAATCTATTTTAATGATTGGAGAAATCGGAGGTACAGCAGAAGAGGAAGCTGCTGAATTCGTTAAAAATCACAAAATCAAAAAACCAATAGTTGGGTTTATTGCAGGAATTACAGCTCCCCCAGGAAGAAGAATGGGGCATGCAGGAGCTATTATTTCTGGTGGAAAAGGTGGTGCTGAGGATAAAATTAAGAAAATGGAAGAATCTGGTATTACAGTCGCAAAATCGCCTTCAATAATTGGAAAAACTTTATTTAATAAATTGTCAAATTGAAAAATAATAATAGAGCATTATATTAAATAAATAGATGTCATCATCAAAAAATCTTGAATACGAAAAAACTTCATTTTTAAACAAATCAAATAGTGCATTTATTGAGCGAATGTATCTTAAGTTTATAAACAAGGAGGCAGACTTACCAGAAAGTTGGAAGGATTATTTTGAAGGAATTGGGGATGAGCTTAATATTGTTGCAAAAGAAATTAATGGACCTTCATGGGGGCCTAAAAAAAATAAAGTTGATATAGACGAACTTCAAAAGAAAATTGATCAAAAAGAAAACAATCTAGAAAACAAATTAGTAGATAGATCAGAGAAATTTAATTATCAATTACTAGCAAATTCTAATAAAGACTCCATTAGCGCTGTTTCTCTTATTCGTGCCTATAGGTTAAGAGGACATTTGTTGGCTAATCTTGATCCGTTAGGAATGAGAGAGTCAGATTACTTAGATGAGTTGCATCCAGAGTTTTATGGATTCAAAAAAGAGAATTATGATAAAAAAATATTCTTGAATGGAGTGATCAATAGAAAAGATGCCACTATAAAAGAAATATTAAAATTTTTGAAAAAAACCTATTGTGGGAATGTAGGTTATGAATTTATGCATATTTCTAATCCAGATGAAAGAAAATGGTTTAGAGATAGAATAGAGCAAGATACTAATGCTCTTGAATTTACTAAAAATGGTAAAGAAGCAATTTTAAACAAGTTAGTTCAGGCAGAGGGTTTTGAAAAATTTCTAGCAACAAAATATGTTGGAACTAAAAGATTTGGTCTTGATGGTGGAGAAAGTTTAATTCCGGCATTAGAACAAATAATAAAAATTAGTGGTCAATCACAAGTTAAAGAAGTTAAAATTGGGATGTCGCACAGAGGTAGATTAAATGTCTTGGCAAATGTTTTACAAAAATCCTACAAAAGAATATTCAATGAATTTGCTGGTGAATTTGGCAATACATCGGATGAAGGAGCTGGAGATGTTAAATATCATCTAGGTGCTTCGTCGAATAGAGAATTTGATGGTAATTCTGTACACGTAAGTTTAACAGATAACCCGTCTCACTTAGAGGCAGTTAATCCTGTAGTATTAGGCCAAACTAGAGCTAAACAGTTTTTCCATAAAGACAAAGAGAGAAATAAAGTAATTCCAATTTTAATTCATGGAGACGCTGCATTTGCAGGACAAGGAGTAGTAGCTGAATGTTTTGCCATGTCAGGATTACCAGGTCATAATACAGGTGGAACAATTCATATTATTGTTAATAATCAAATAGGATTTACTACAAGTCCAAGATTTGCTCGTTCTTCACCATACCCATCGGATGTTGCAAAGATGGTTGATGCTCCAATAATTCATGCAAATGGAGATGATCCAGAAGCAGTTGTTTATGCGGCTAGAATAGCCTCAGAGTTTAGACTTAAGTTCAATAGAGATGTAGTTGTAGATCTAATTTGTTATAGAAGGTTTGGTCACAATGAGGGAGACGAACCATCGTTCACTCAACCATTAATGTACAAAAAAATAAGATCTCATCCTGCACCAGTTAAGGTCTATGGAAAAAAATTGATAGATCAAAAAGTAATTTCAGATGAAGATTTAGAAAATGTAATTAAAAAATTTAAAGACTTACTTGATGATCAATTTAAAAATGCCAAAGACTATAAACCTAAAATTGCTTGGTTTGAAGGAACATGGTCTGCATACAAACCTGAAAAAGGAAAAGATAAAAGAGGTGTAACAGGAGCAGATACTAAAAAGTTATTAGAAATTTCTGAAAAAATAAATTCATCATCAGATGATTTAAATTTACACAAAACAATAGTCAAAATATTAAATAATAGAAAAGAAGCTGTCAGAAGTGGATCTAATATTGACTGGTCAACAGCTGAAGCCTTAGCCTTTGGATCTTTGTTAGAAGAAGGTTATCCAGTAAGATTAGTTGGTCAAGACTCTGGAAGAGGCACTTTTAGTCAAAGACACTCTGTTTTAAGAAATCAAAAAGATAATAGTCGATATGTTCCATTAAATAATATTTCAAAAAATCAAAAACAATTTGAAGTAGTTGATAGTTTTTTATCTGAATTAGCTGTTCTAGGATTTGAGTATGGTTATAGTTTGGTAGAACCAAACACGCTTACTCTCTGGGAGGCTCAGTTTGGAGATTTTGCAAATGGTGCTCAGGTTGTAATTGATCAATTTATTGCATCGGGAGAAAGAAAATGGACAAGAGCTTCTGGACTAGTAATGTTGTTACCTCATGGATATGAAGGTCAAGGACCAGAACATTCATCAGCTCGACTAGAAAGATTTTTACAGTTATGCTCAAATGATAACTTACAAGTTATGAATTGCACAACTCCTGCTAATTATTTTCATGCTTTAAGAAGACAAATGCACAGAGATTTTAGAAAACCTTTAATTATGATGACTCCAAAATCTTTACTTAGAAATAAATATTGTGTTTCAAATTTAGAAGATTTTAGTAAATCTAATTCTTTTCATAGAATACTTTGGGATCATGCAATAGATCCACAATCTAAAGGATTTATAAAGTTAAAGGAAAGTTCTAAAATTAAAAAAGTAATTTTATGTTCTGGTAAAGTTTATTTTGATTTATTAGAAGCTAGAGAAAAATTAAAAAAAGATGATGTAGTCTTGTTTAGAATAGAACAGCTTTACCCATTTCCTGCAAAAACTCTTGTTAAAGAATTAAAACCGTATGCTGAGAATGCTAAATTTTTTTGGTGCCAGGAAGAGCCTAAAAATATGGGTGCTTGGTTCTCTGTAAGAGATTATATCCAATGGACATTGGATACTATTAAGGCTAATAATAACGAAATTTCTTATATAGGAAGAAGCCCAGATGCATCTCCTGCAACAGGATATGCGAAAAGGCATAATTCTCAACAACAAGAAATAATTAATAAGGTATTTGAATAATTATAAATGAGTGAAAAAATTGTAGTTCCAGTTCTTGGAGAAAGTATTACTGAGGCAACAGTAGCAAAATGGCTTAAAAATACTGGAGATGCTGTAGAAGCAGATGAGCCAATTGTAGAGCTTGAAACAGACAAAGTTAATCTTGAAGTACCATCGCCAGTAAAGGGTATTTTAACTGAAATAAATTCAAAAGATGGTTCGGTTGTAGAAGTAGGAGCATTGCTTGGTTTGGTATCAGAAAGTGGATCAGCAAGTTCAGTCAAAAAAGAAGAGATTAAAAAAGTAGAACCTGCTCAAAATGAAGACAATGTAATTAAATTAGATCCATCTAAAAAAGAACCAAAAATTTTTGAAGAAGCAACAGAAAAAAATGATCTGCAAGAACCATTAGTTTTAACTGATGAAGTTATAGAAGAAGAAACTCCAAAAACTAAAATAGAAAAATCAGAACCTAAAACTAATACAGAAAGCCAAACACTTTCACCTGCAGTAAGAAAAATTGTTGTAGAAAATAAAATAGATATTAATTCAGTTCAAGGTTCAGGGAAAGATGGAAGAGTTTTAAAGAGTGATCTCATAAGCTTAATGGGAGCAAATCCACAGCCTTCAGAGAGAAAAGTTAAGTATGGTCAAGAAGAAAGAATTAAAATGACCAGACTAAGACAGACGATAGCTAAGAGATTAAAACAAGCTCAAGAAAATGCAGCTTTGTTAACTACATTTAATGAAGTTGATATGACTAATATTATGGAAATGAGAAAAGAAAATCAGCAAGATTTTCAAAGTCGTTATGGAATAAAATTAGGTTTTATGTCTTTTTTTGTTAAAGCGTGTGTTGTTGCATTAAAAAATTTCCCAGCAGTTAATGCTGAAATTGATGGCGATGAAATAATTTACAAAAATTATTATAATCTTAGTTTTGCTGTAGGAACTGAAAAAGGTTTAGTTGTACCTGTATTAAGAAATGCTGATGAATTATCATTTGCTGATATTGAAAAAAATATTAAAGAAATTTCAGAAAAAGCAAGAGATGGAAAATTAACTATTGAAGATCTTCAAGGCGGAACATTTACAATTAGTAATGGTGGTGTGTATGGATCAATGTTATCAACACCAATATTGAACCTTCCTCAATCAGGGGTACTCGGAATGCATAATATTGTTGAAAGACCTGTTGTGGTTGATGGAGAAATAAAAATTAGACCTATTATGTATTTAGCTTTGTCATATGATCATAGAATAATTGACGGCAAAGAGTCAGTTTCATTTTTAAAAATGGTTAAAGAAAATTTAGAAGACCCTAGACGGTTATTTTTGGATATTTAAATGTCAGAAAAATTTCAAGCAGTAGTAATTGGAGGGGGTCCCGGCGGATATGTTTGTGCTATTAGACTTGCTCAGCTTGGATTAAAAACAGCATGTATTGAGTCGAGAGGATCTCTTGGAGGAACGTGTTTAAATGTTGGATGTATACCTTCAAAAAGCTTGTTAAATTTATCTGAGGAGTTTCATAAAGTTCAAAACTTATCTAGTAAAGGAATTGAAGTTGGTGAAGTTAAGCTAAATCTTGAAAAAATGATGAAAAGTAAAGATAAAGCAGTGACTATTCTTACTAAAGGTGTCGAATTTTTGCTGAAAAAAAATAAGGTTACCTATTACAAGGGAACTGGAAGCTTCAAATCTCAAAATGAAATTATAATTAGAGATGACCAAAACAAAGAGACAGTTATCCAGGCTGAAAAAACAGTGATAGCAACTGGTTCTGTACCAGTATCTTTACCTGGAATAGAAATTGATGAGAAAGTTATTGTATCTTCAACAGGTGCATTAAAATTAGATAAAGTACCAAATAAAATGGTTGTAGTGGGAGGTGGTTACATTGGATTAGAGATGGGATCAGTTTGGTCAAGATTAGGAGCTGAAGTTCAAGTGGTAGAATTCCTAGATCATATTACTCCTGGTATGGATAAAGAAATTTCATCAGAATTTATGAAGATATTAAAAAAACAAGGCATCAAATTTAACATGCAAAATAAAGTTGAAGCTATTCAAAATAATAAATCAGGAGCTGTGGTTTCAACAGTTGATAAAGATGGAAATAAAAATAAATTTGAATGTGATGTTGTACTTATTTCAGTTGGACGAAAAGCAAATACGAATGGCTTAAATCTAGAATCTGTTGGAGTTGAACTAGATGAAAGAAAAAGAGTTAAAACAGACAATACATTTAAAACTAATATTGATAATATTTATGCGATAGGTGATGTTATAAGTGGGCCAATGCTTGCTCATAAAGCAGAAGATGAAGGAATTGCAGTTGCAGAAAATATTGTAGGTCAATCAGGGCACGTTAATTATGATACAATTCCTGGAGTTGTTTATACAACACCAGAAGTTGCATCTATAGGTAAGACTGAAGAACAATTAAAAGAATTGAATACAAAATATAAAATTGGTAAGTTTTCATTTATGGCAAACTCTAGAGCAAAAGCTATAGATGATGCAGAAGGGTTTGTTAAAATTTTAGCAGACGAAAGCACAGATAAAGTTTTAGGTGCACATATAATAGGTCCTCACGCAGGAGAACTTATTGCAGAAATAGGTGTTGCAATGGAATTTGGTGCAAGCTCAGAGGATATCGCAAGAACTTGCCATGCCCATCCAACATTTTCAGAGGCTGTTAAAGAAGCAGCATTATCAGTAGATAAAAGAGCAATACACTCTTAATAATTTTTCATATTATTAAAATATGAAAGTACCGATTCTTTTACCAAATATATTTAATCATCCTTTTACTTATGAGAGCGATATTAATTTAAAAGTCGGTGATTATGTAGTTGTCCCCTTTGGCAAATCTAAAATTACAGGAATAGTTTGGGATGAATTTGAGAAAAAAAATAATAGAAACTTTAAGATAAAGAGTGTTTTGAAAAAATTAGATGTAACACCTTTAAAAAAAACAACTATAAAATTTCTTAATTGGTTTTCTGAATACAATATAATTCCAAGAGGAATGGCTTTAAAACTAGTTTTGTTAAGTAGTAACGCTGTCGAAAAAATTCAAAAAGATGCTTACAAAATTTTTGATACAAATATTAAAAAAAATTCAATTGAGCTTTCTGATGAACAAAAAAAATCTCTTAAAAAGATGAATGTTTCTAATCAAAAATTTAGAGTCCATGTTCTACAAGGAACAACTGGCTCAGGTAAGACCATGGTATACTTTGAAGCTCTTAAAGACATTATAAACAAAGGTTTTCAGGGGTTAATCTTATTACCTGAGATTGGCTTAACAGGCCAGTTTGAAAAAAAATTTATAGAGTTTTTTGGTTTTACTCCTGCAGTTTGGCATTCTGGTATTACAAAAAAAAAGAAAGAAATTATTTGGAGTGGAATTGCAAATGGAGAAATTAAAGTTGTCATAGGTGCTAGATCATCATTATTTTTACCATTTAAAAAGCTAGGTTTAATTATTGTTGATGAAGAGCATGATCAATCTTACAAACAAGATGAGGGTGTTACTTACAATGCAAGAGATATGGCTATTTCAAGAGCCTCGTTTGAAAATATACCCATCAATTTAATTACAGCTGTTCCATCAATTGAAACCTATGAAAACATTCAAAAAGGTAAATATAGCATTTCTAAATTAGAAAAACGTTACCAAAATGCATCTTTACCAAATTATGAAATAATCAATCTTAACGAAACGAAATTAGAAAAACAATCTTGGCTTTCAAAAAAAATAATCGAGAAAGTAAATTTTCATCTT
>Ga0233394_1000766_pt1 | contig 10978 bp, 4 predicted proteins | sample 24DmetaG_FD_190481 | JGI IMG/M metagenome (GOLD analysis project Ga0233394, IMG submission 190481) | Seawater microbial communities from Monterey Bay, California, United States - 24D | ecosystem: Environmental > Aquatic > Marine > Coastal | place: USA: California | collected 2016-11-02 | reverse complement strand
ACTCCAACAGCCAATGAACTTGCTCCGGGCATCCATAATGTAACAGTAGTTGATTCCAGAGGTTGCGAATTGATATTAACCGTTGAAATTTACGAACCATTATCAGCGATTTTCAATGTGACAGAAAACTTTTGCTTTTCTGAATGTGAGGGATCTATTGAGATCCAAGCTATTGGAGGATTAGCTCCTTATACATACACATGGATACATGGAGAGATTACATCAACAATTGTTGATTTATGTGCCGATATTTATACCTGTATAATTACAGATGACTATGGCTCTTTTTATCAAGTTGAAATCAATGTTGAAAGTTATCCTGAAATTTTTCTTGACACTGACTTCTCAAATACTATATGCTATTTATCAAATGATGGATATATAGATTTGAGTGTAAGTGGGGGTCTATTTCCATACACTTTTAACTGGTCGAATGGTGCTATGACTGAAGACATAACACAATTATCCAATGGCTTATATCAAGTAACCATAACGGACTCAAATAATTGTGCGATTGAGGAAACTTTTTTCATCGAAGAGGCTCCTGTATTGACATTTGATACAATCATTAATCCTGCTGATTGCAGTTTAAATAATGGAAGCATATTTTTAGTGGATTTTGAAGGGGAGAACCCCTATCTTTATTCTTGGAGTTCAGGTGAAACTACTGACTCTATAACTAACAAATCAACTGGTAATTATTCAGTTACAATTACCGACAATATTGGTTGTATTCAAGTATATGAATTAGTAATTCCTAATACTCAGTCTGCTACACTCAATTCTACTGTTGAAAATGTGACTTGCGAAAATGGTTCTGACGGTTCAATTGACATAAATATAATTAATGGTAATCCCCCTTACATATATACTTGGAATACTGGAGACTCTGCTAATTTTATTGATAATCTTCCGAGTGGATTCTACGCCGTAACTGTCACTGATGATATAAATTGTATCTATACAGCTAGTTTTAATCTAGTTGTAACTTCATTAATTGATGCAGACACAACTATAATTGATGAATCTTGTATCGGAGTTCAAGATGGTGCTATTGAATACAGTATTTTAAATGGTTTTTCACCTTTTCAATACACATGGTCAAATGGTGAATCAGAATCTAGTATTGATAATTTATCGCCAGGATCATATCTTCTAGATGTTGTAGATTCTTTAGGTTGTATATATCAAAATGAATTCAATATATTGCCAGGAAATACCATTATTCTACTTGATTCAGTCACTCATAATATTTGTTCAGGAGAAAATAACGGTTCTATAGAAGTTGTTGTTTCAGGACAAGGACCCTATACTTTTTTATGGGATAATAATTCGACAGATTCACTAATCAATAATCTTACAAGTGGCTTATACTCCCTTACAGTAACAGATATTGATGGATGTTTTAAAATTAAAGAATTTCAGATTGATGATCCTGATCCAATAACTAATAATATTGAAATAATTCAACCGGGATGTGATGAAAATATTTTGGGTACTGCTACAGCTATACCCAGTGGTGGATCAGGTGATTTTAATTTTTTATGGAGTAATGGGCAGAATACGAATACAGCAGTGGAATTAGTACCTGGATCATATACTGTTACTATTTCTGATGATTACAACTGTAGTTTTATTGATTCTATTATTGTCGAAGAGATTATACCATTACTTATTGGAGCCTCCGTTGATTCTATTGATTGTTATGGTGATTTTGCTTCTGTCGAAATAAATACAATAACAGGAGTTAGTCCATTTAAATACCTTTGGAATAACGGAAGTAATGAACAAATAAGAAATGATCTACTTGCAGGTATTCATGCTGTCACAGTAACTGATGCATACGGTTGCTCAGAAGAGTTGTCTTTTAACTTGGGCCAACCTGATATTCTATCTAACTCAGTGGTAGAGTCTTTATCCCCTACTTCGAATGGTAAAGACGGACTTATTAAAGTAGATGTTTTTGGTGGTACTACACCTTACTCAGTAGAATGGAGTAATGGGTTAACAGACGTTCTAACTATTGATAATCTTGATTATGGTATATATACATATACTATTACAGACAGTAATGGATGCATAACTTTTGGCGAGGTTGTTTTTACGCCTGAACCATTAATTTATACACTAGATTTAATCAATAATTTATGTTTCGGTCAATGTATCGGATCAATTGGCTTAGAAATATCAGGTGGAGCGACACCTTATTCTTTTTTATGGTCTTCGGGTAGTCAAGATAATTTATTAGAGCAACTATGTAATGGGATATATTCTGTCACTGTTGAAGATAATTTAGGTAGTTCTATTATTATTGATGAATTAATCATTGACAGTCCTCCTATCCTAAATTCTTTAATTGTAGTGTCAGATGAAACTTGTATTGATTTAAATGATGGTACTATTTCATTAAATGCCTTTGGTGGTGAACCACCTTACAATTATTTTTTAAATGGTCTAACTGTTAATAGCACAGTTACTGATCTAGAGCCTGGCAATTATGTATATCTAGTTGTAGATAACTTTGGTTGCGAGTACACTAATACAATTAATATTGATTCTGTTGATTCGCTAACTTTAGATGTAAGTCAACAAAATATCAACTGTGATAATCCTAATGGTCAAATTGAGATAGTTTCGAATAATATTAATGGTTATGAAATTCTGTTAAATGGTGATTCATATGGTTCAGACAATACTATTTCAATTAATAATCTATCAGCAGCAGATTATACCATCCAATATGTAATTAATGATGAATGCATTGAAGATGTAGAAAATATTACAATTTTAGACGAAGGGTTATTTGAAATTAATTTTAATCCAGAAATCATAAAAATAAATTTTGGAGAGGATTTTAATCTTAATATGACCATTTCAGATCCAAACGGAATTATTCAGTCCATAGATTGGGATAGTAATTCTAATGTTCAATGTGACCAATTTAATGAAGATAACTACTGTCTTATTTTATCAGGCACAGCCATTCAAAATGATCTTTTAACACTAATTACAACGCTAAATAATGGTTGTGTCTATAAGTATTTTATACCCATTGAAGTTGAAATAGAAACTGACTTAATCATACCTAATATATTTTCTCCGAATGGTGATGGTACAAATGATGTTTTTACTATTAAAACTAATCCTTCATTACTAGAAATAAATTCATTCTCTATATATGATAGGTGGGGCAATAGAATTTTTGATCAAGATAATGTTAATCCAATGACTTTTATGGGCTGGGATGGACGATTTAATAACAATTATGTTCAACCTGGAGTATACGTTTATTCCATTTTGCTGACATTTATTGATGGTCAAACCAAACAATTATATGGCGATTTAACTATTGTTAAATAACATTGCTTTATGTTCAACTTAATTATAAATTTCAACCTAAAAAGTCTTAATACTTGATAAACTTCTTTGTCACTTCATTTAAATCATTTTTGATCTTAATGATATATGTACCTGATAATAATTGATTAACATCGACATGATTCGTTTTCTCAATAAACATCAATTTTTGACCTAATTGATTATAAATTGATACATCTAAAAAATACTGACCTTTATTAATGTAAATAATATTATTTGTTGGATTAGGTGAAAGGTTTATGTTTTCGGATTTTAAATTTTCTATGTTAGATGTACAGTTTAAACCTGCATCAAAAATTATCCAATTGAATTCATCTATAATACTTTGTCTTTCATTTTCACTATTACAATAATTTATACCCTCTGCACCTAAGTTAATATTAGAAATGAGTTCTTGGGTTGCCCAACCTTTTAATATCTCATCATAGGTCTTTGTGGAAAGACCAGCACCGTTAAACATATTATTCATATTGCTTACATTACTCACGTCCCAGTTTCCTACATCTTGATTAAAAGAGATTGCTTCACGAAACATATTATCTGTACGGTTAACTTTGCTTATATCCCAATCACAGATAGTTTGGTTAAACGATGAAGCACCTTGAAACATGTCCCTCATGGTAATTGAACTACTCACGTTCCAATTACTAATATTTTGGTTAAAAGAAGTAGCACCATCAAACATTTGATTCATATAAATAATATTACTTACATCCCAACTTCCAATATCTTGATTAAAATTTACCGCACTACGAAACATCTCAGCTGTTGTAGTTACACTATTTACATTCCAAGACCCTATATCCTGATTAAACGAAGTAGCTAAAAAAAACATATTATTCATATTTGTAACACTGCTCACATCCCAACCTCCAATATCTTGGTCAAACATGATAGCCTCATAAAACATACCCCTCATACTTGTTACATTACCCACATCCCAACTACCGATTGGTTTATTAAAATTTGAATTTTGAAACATGCCAATCATATTAGTAACATTACTTACATCCCAGTTACTAATATTTTGATCAAAAACTCTCGCACCACTAAACATATTTACCATAGCAGTCACACTACTCACATCCCAGTTGCCAATATCTTGATTAAAAGATACGGCTCCACTACTTGGTACAGGACCGGGACCGTTAACTTTACCAAACATAGATACCATATTGGTAACATTATGTACATTCCAATTTCCAATATCTTGGTTAAATAAGAGTGCCCCTGAAAACATTGAATTCATATTAGTCACCTTACTTACATCCCAATTGCCAATATCCTGGTTGAAAGAAGTAGCACCCAGAAACATATATGACATATCTACAACGTTACTTACATTCCAGTCACCAATATCTTGGTTAAATAAATAAGAACGACCAAACATGAATAACATATTAGCGACACTACTCACATCCCAATCACCAATATATTGATTAAATGACATTCCACCACTTAATGGACCGGCAGTAAACATGAAGCTCATGTCAGTTACATTACTTACGTCCCAATCGCTTATATCTCCGTTAAATTCTATTCTATCACTAAACGCTCTTGACATATCGGTAATATTACTTACATCCCAGTTGGGCATAGCACCATATTCACTAATATCACACATACCATCAATCGGATTAGTAGTTAAGCAAGTTGCAATGGCTTCTTGAAAATTAGCGTTCGTAATTGGAGTTTGTGAAAAGCCAATTGATGGTATTAAGAGTAATAAATAGTTAAGTTTTTTTAAAAATAAAGTTCTATAATTCATAATACTAGAAATGTCGATTTTATACAAAGGTAACATGCTCCAATCAATGTACGAATTAAAAGTTGTAAGACATAGCTATTAATTACTTGATTATACTCAAGAATTATAGGGATATTATTTTTCAATTAAGTTATTTCGAAATTTATTAAGGCGGACTAAAATTTCATTCACTACATCGAAATGAAATTTAAATCAAATACATAAAATATATTTTACTTTTTGTTGTACGAATCATCCTCATCCTACGCACAAGACAAGAAAATAGTGTTTCAGGAAAATCTAAAAAATATTCGACTCCAAAACCAAGCGGTACAGACACCTAGCAATGCCCCACTAATCACATCCAATGGATAATGAACTCCTACATATACTTGGGCAAATGCTACGGCAAAAGCCCATACCGCTAATCCAATCCGAAGCCATCTGCGACCTACAGGCAATAGGAATATCAGATACCAAGATATCGCAAAATGATTGGCAGCATGATTACTCGTAAAGCTATATCCACTGCCGCAATGCACTCTTTTGATAACTTCATCTGCGTCCAAAGCTCTACATGGCCTTAGCCTTTCTACATTCTTCTTAATGACTGTGTTACTGATAAAATCTGCAGTTCCAGCTGTCAATGCCAGAAAGACAATAATGAAATACCCCTTATTACCAAAATTAAACAAACAAAAACCAATAATAAAGAGGTATACTGGAGCCCATATGACAGGTTCTCGAAGCCATGGAATCACAGTATCAAATAGTCCATTGGTCATATCAGTGTTGACAAATTGGAATAAAGCTCTATCTATTTCTAGTAATGATGACAAATTGAAAATATATTAGCAAGTGATCTACATTTAACGCGGTCGTACAAAGTTAAATTTTTAGTTTTGAACAGAATTAAGAAATCACACTAATAAACACATATTAATTGGCACTAATAAAATCAATATCAGGTATCCGAGGGACTATAGGAGCTCAACCCGGTGAAAACCTTACTCCTATCGATATCGTAGAATGTACAGCCGGATTCGCACAATGGATCATTAGGAGTGGCGCACCGCATAAGGTAGTAGTTGGCCGAGATGGGCGTATCAGTGGAGAGATGGTAAGCCAGTTGGCGGTACAAACCCTAATCAGTATGGGCATGGAGGTCATTGACCTTGGACTTTCTACTACACCTACAGTAGAGATGGCAGTACCATTAGAAGGCGCAGGCGCAGGGATAATATTTACGGCTAGTCATAATCCTAAGCAGTGGAATGCTCTCAAATTTCTGACTCAAACTGGAGAATTTATATCCGCAGCGGTAGGTCAGGAGATAATTGACACTATAGATAGTGGTAAACTGCACTTTGCAGATGTAGATAGCTTGGGCAGCTATCGCAAGATGGTAGGATACATTGATAAGCACATAGATATATTATTAGATCTACCTTACGTAAATATCGATCTAGTCAAAAGCAAGAATTTTCATGTAGTTGTAGATTGCATCAACAGTACAGGTGCGATATCTATTCCGCCATTATTGGACAAGTTAGGAGTGACATATACTCTGATCAATGAAGAGGTAAATGGACAATTTGCTCATAATCCTGAGCCGCTTCCAGCGCACTTAATCGAGTTATCTAAGACGATCCAAAAAGAAAAAGCCCAACTAGGTATCTCTGTAGATCCTGATGTAGATAGATTGGCCTTTGTCAATGAAGATGGAAGTATGTTTGGTGAGGAATATACACTAGTAGCAGTGGCAGATTACATCCTATCTATCAAGAATGGTAACACTGTATCTAATCTATCATCCACTAGAGCATTAGCTGATATTACTACTAAGCATGGCGCAAGCTACTCTGCATCTGCTGTAGGTGAGGTCAATGTAGTGAACATGATGAAAGCTACTAATGCTGTAATAGGAGGAGAAGGCAACGGAGGTATCATACTCCCTGAGTTACACTATGGGAGAGATGCACTAGTAGGTATAGCAATCATGCTAACACACTTAGCTAATGATGGTAGAACTATGTCTGAACTGAAAGCTAGCTACCCACCATACAAAATCGTAAAAGATAGACTCCAACTCACCAAAGATATGGACGTAGATGGCATCCTCAAAGCGGTAGAGACTAAGTTTAAAGATGAGCGTGTAAATACTATCGATGGAGTGAAAATAGACTTCGCTGACGGTTGGGTACACTTACGAAAATCTAATACCGAACCGATCATCCGAATCTATAGTGAGTCTAAGGATATAGCCACGGCGACAGCCCTTGGATTAAGTGTAAAAAATACTGTTCTAGAGTTGATATAATTACATGATTTCGATTTATATTTAATGGATATTAGTCACTCCTCAACTGTTATATATAACCTTAAATAATGACAGAGAAATATTTCGATAGATTCAGAAAGAACATCATTGGCTTAGATCAAACCTTTACTGGACCATATGGCGAGAAAAAAATTGTCTATGCCGATTGGACTGCGAGTGGCCGTATGTATGGCCCTATTGAACATCGTATAACTCATGATATAGCGCCTTTTGTAGGTAATACACATACAGAGACTACTGTTACTGGGTCAAGTATGACCAAGGCTTATCATCATGCTAAGGAAATCATTAAAAAGCATGTAAATGCTAATGAAACTGATATACTGATATCATCTTGCTCAGGAATGACTGGTGTGGTGAATAAATTACAGCGAATATTAGGCCTCAAATTGCATGAAAAAATGCGTAAGAAAATCGATATTCCTCAATCTGAGCGCCCTATCGTTTTCGTTACTCATATGGAGCACCATTCCAACCAAACAACATGGCTAGAGACAATCTGCGATGTTGAGGTAATACAGGCTTGTAATGAAGGTTGTGTAGATCTTGATCATTTTCAGCAATTACTAGAGAAGTTTTCCGACCGTCTTACTAAGATAGCCGCTGTTACATCGTGCTCCAATGTCACTGGTATACAGACTCCATATCATGAGATCGCTAAGATGATACATAAAGTTGGAGGCCATTGTTTTGTTGATTTTGCATGTTCTGGTCCATACATTGATATAGACATGCATCCAACAGATCCAGAAGAAAAAATTGATGCGATTTACTTCTCTCCACATAAATTTTTAGGAGGACCGTCAAGTTCTGGCATACTAATATTTTGCCAATCACTTTATGACAATAAAATTCCTGATAATCCAGGTGGCGGCACAGTCGATTGGACTAATCCATGGGGAGAACATAAATACTATGACTCAATAGAAGCTAGAGAAGATGGAGGTACACCTTCATTTATCCAAACTATAAGGGTAGCGCTTTGCGTACAGCTCAAAGATGAAATGGGAGTAGAGAATATACTACACCGTGAGCACCAACTCATGCGGCCAGTATGGAATCGTCTATCCAAAGTAGATAACTTACATATATTGGCTGACAATTTAAAAGATAGATTGGCAGTATTCAGCTTCTACATTCAGGATTTACACTTCAATCTAGCAGTAAAACTACTCAATGACAGATACGGAATCCAAGTAAGAGGAGGGTGCTCTTGTGCCGGCACCTACGGTCACTACCTGTTACAAGTTACCAACGAAAAATCTAAAAGCATCACTGACCTTATCAATCTTGGTGACAACTCTAATAAGCCTGGATGGATACGAATGTCTCTCCACCCTACTATGACCGACGCTGAAATAGAGTACTTAATCAGTGCCATAGAAGAGTTATGTGAACATCACAAAGAGTGGATTCAAGACTATGAGTATAACAAACACAAAAACGAATTTTACCACAAGAGCGGTATTAAGGTTGAAGATAGTATAATAAAGGATTGGTTTACAATAAGAGATATGGAGATAGCTTAAATTATAAGTATTATTAACCTATTCTACTTCAGTAATAAGCGAACGAAATTGGTATGAAATAATACTCTATAAATTAAAGTGCCTCAACTTCACAGAGTATTTGATTCTGCTTCAGATAAATCCAACGTGACATTAGTCCTTATCGTCTATATCAGCAGTATTCTTAGACTTAAATACCCACAGAGCTTTAGTTTTGTTCATAATTATAACTAAGAGATTGATTGATTTGGCTTGGGAGTCATTTGGGTCAATCATCATTGAATTGTTGTCTGATCTCTCATTGACAATATTGATATTCAAGCTTCGTTCAGCTTAAACCTTACATCTCAAAAATAACAATGGTTGTTTTTTATCGACAAAAAAGCCACACCTCAATGAAGAGATGTGGCTATATATTTAATAATTAGAATGCCGATTAAAGCGATCTAATTAAATTCTTATTTGATCAAAAATTCAGTATCTGCCATTGGCTTATTTACCATTACTTCTGTCACTTTCATATTTAGTGGGAAAGGTGCAGCACCAATAATATCAATCTTGTGTGCTACCATGACTCCATCTACTGGCTTGTATTCAGATAGCTCCGTAGTCACTACTTGTAATTGCTCCCCTTCACCTTGAGTGCTTACTACCTTAAGTAGGTAACCTGTACTCATGCTAAAGTATTCAGTAGATTTTTTACCTTCTTTATCCACTACTGATAGCTTGTAAGCTTTCTCGCCATTGACATCTTCGATACCTTTTAGCTCCATAGTTTTTTCAGTAGCATACTTGAGATGGCCGAACATTTGTGCTTGCTCTTTCATGCTTGCTAGCTGCGGTCCTTCAGTAATTTTTTGACTTCCACCCATTCCACCAACAGCAGCAATAGAACCATCGTAGATAGTTTCTTGCATAACGTTACCGCCCATGCTCATTACCATCTTCATCTTGTTATTGCCTTTCTGCATCATAACAGTCTCAGCATCTTGACCCATTACATTCATTACCATTACGGTCTTCATAGATGTAACACCCATCAACTTAGCTTTACCACCAAGTGCTTCGATATAGTTAGATACAATCTCTTCAACAGTGATATCACCTATCATTTCACTATCATCAATTACTAGCTTATTTCCGTATGCGTCGTAATAATCTAATTTACCATCAGCATCAAATTGATTAAGTTTAACCGCTACATCATCTTTAGATCCAACAACGATTATATTAGCGTTCTCTGCTCTTATGTACTTTTTGGCCATAGCTTCAAAGTCAGCTTGAGATACTGCTTCTAACTTACTGAGATAAGTGTTATAGTAATCTTTAGGAAGGTTGTACTTGTATGTATTACGAGCAAATCTTGCAATAGTCTGAGGAGATTCTAGTGATCTAGCAAATCCACCAGCTAAAGAATTTTTAGCTAATTGTAGATCATCTGCAGTAACACCATCGGTTACCATCTTACGCATTTCATATAGAAATTCTGTTATGGAACTATCTGTCACCTCGTTGCGCACACTTGCAGATGCACTGAAGTTACCGATTAGTTGATCTGATGACAACTGTGATCTAGCTCCATAAGTATATGCTTTGTCCTCTCTAAGATTTTGCATTAATCTACCAGAGAATATACCTCCTCCAAGGATACTATTCATTACACTTGCAGGAACAGCATCAGGATTACCTGGCTGATATTCGATTGGATATGTAATTCTGATCACAGATTGAACTGCACCGTCTTTGTTAGCGAAATGAACATTAGTTGAAGTAGGGAATGCAGGCATCTCATACTTAGGAGAAGGAATAACTCCCTTCTTCCAATTTCCAAAATACTTTCGGACATTATCTTGAACCTCTTTAAGATTAGTATCTCCAACTACAATAAGATAAGCGTTATTAGGCTTATAATAGGTATTGTAAAATTCCTTCACCTTATCCAACGTGATATTATTCACAGTTTCTTCAGTCTGCACTTCACCATATGGGTGATTAGCACCATAG
>Ga0233394_1000734_pt1 | contig 11161 bp, 4 predicted proteins | sample 24DmetaG_FD_190481 | JGI IMG/M metagenome (GOLD analysis project Ga0233394, IMG submission 190481) | Seawater microbial communities from Monterey Bay, California, United States - 24D | ecosystem: Environmental > Aquatic > Marine > Coastal | place: USA: California | collected 2016-11-02 | reverse complement strand
CGGTTATATACAGGAGGCTAGGGACGCTAGACCCGGCCCTGTTGTAGAGGGAGAGGATGGGGAGATGTATGCCCAAGACTCTACTTATACACTTGAGGGGTGGGAGACAGAGCAGACGGGCAATGTCCCCCTTTACTACTATGCAAACTCCCAAGAGCTTGGTGATGTCTATGAGGGTAATTACTTCAATAGACAGGAGAATGGCACTATATCTGTGCGGGGCAGGTATCAATCAGAAGAAGACATTAGGGCAGAGTGGAACGCAGATCAGGGCATGGGCTATTTTAAAGAGGCCAACCCTGACCTTGATGAAGACACCTATGTTTCATTTATTAAAGATACTTCCAGCCTAGTTAATCAAGGGCTAAACAGGGATGAAGACCCAGATCCATTCAATGCTCTAGCTGACCAGTATGGCATTAACACTAGTTTCCAGAACGATGACGGAGACATGTTTGAGTTCAATGGAAGCAACTTCACCAAGACATTTAAGACCCCTAACCCTGAATACGGCAGGATGCTGGTAGCCGCTGGTGCTGGGGCAATGCTGGCTCCTCTTGCTACACAGTTTGCGGCAGGAGCGATTGCCCCTGCTGGATTTGTAGGGCCACCTACGGCGCTATCAGGTGGCTTAGCTAAAGGGATAGGCGCTGGGATAGCTAACGCCGCAGGCCAAAGCCTAGTCACTGGTAGCATTGATCCTAAGTCCGTTCTTACTAGTGCGGCAATGGCAGGGATAGGAAACCCCGGTCGATGGGTAGCTGGGAAGCTAATGCCTCAGACATCTGTTGAAACTCTGAGTTCCACGCTGGGTGGTAGTAACCCTGACTCTTTCCTTTCTGGTCTTGTAGAGGGTGGAGTAAACACAACTATCACAGATGGCATTGTTACTGGAGATATAGATTTACAAAACTCTTTAATGGGTGGGCTTATAAAAGGTGTCAAGAATGTAGGCACAGACATCCTAGAAGACTACAAGTACAGCGATCCCGAGCAAGAAGTATTAAGAAGAATGTCTTTAGACCCGACACTCGACTACAACAAAACATTAGAGGCGGTACTAGAATCAGGATATGGGCGTTCAACTGATGCCGGTGCCTTGCTGGGTGAGCATGGCCTGCTGTCTCCTATTCTTGGCAAGTCTGAGCTAAACCTCCAGCCAGTAGCTGAGTTCTTAGACAAGATGGGATCTGTTACAGACAGGGTTTTGTACGGAGGAGAAACGGTTGAGGACTTTATAACCCTAACGGACGGAACAAGAATTGAAACCGACACCCTCACTGATGATGAGATCTATAAGTACACAGAAACTTCTCCGTTTAACGGAACCACTCGGACAATAGCAACAACTACTGGGCTGGTTAACAACCCTATTACCAAAACCCTTGGTAAAGCGTTTGGCAAAGTAAATGACGGAATTGATTGGGTTCAAGGCAAGATCTCCCAAGGCGTTGATTACTTAACTGGGTCAACAGGTAAGGAGGGGGAGCAGATAGTTAGCAATAACCCTGAAGTTGATAAAGAGTGGGATAACCTAATAGATGAGTATGTTGGCAGTAAAGTAAATGCAGATACTGCTGGAGCAACACGGATGGTGGAGAAGTGGAACCCCACCTTAAACAGAATGGAAACGGTAGAAGAAAGCGCCGACTATTCTACATACGAGCTTGCATACAAGAACATGACATCTGCTGAGAGAAGCGCAATGCTCGACAGGGCGCAGGTGCTATACAAAGAGAATCCTTGGTTTCATGGCGATGACGGACTTGATGAGAAGTACACCTTTAGCGACAACCCAAGGGGTGATAGCGAAAAGTATGGCATAGCTAGAGGGATAGATACTCTTTATGACACAGCAACAGGGGACGTTGCTTACCCTTATTCACAAGGTACGGCGTTTCGGCGTAACGAGTCTATAACTGTACCCAATGATGCCGTTGGTGATGCTGAGCGAACCCATTACGAAGACCTGCAAATAATGTTCCCATACGCGGACACTATGGACATTCCTAATCCCAAAAGCGTAACCCCCGGCGAGGTAGATACGCTTATGGATGTAATCCTTCAGGGCGCTATTGAAGGAGCTATGACTAAGAAGGATAAGGACAATAACAACAAGGTTGCCTCTAGCGACACTGACAAGATTAAGTCTGAGACAGCCACTGTTATTGATAAGGATGAGGATAAGGTAGTTAGCAAAGACACCCTTCCCGCAGATACAACAACCAGCAACGTAGTAGCAACCACGGCTGGCGACGATAACGTAGCCAACACTGTTGTGGTTTCTTCTGGGGTAAACGATGACGTTGTTAAATATGTAAGCACTGAGCAGTTGCCTAGCGGCCCACCGGGGCCAGTTGTATTGCCAGAAGAGCCAGTAGACGTACGCAACCCAAGAAGCAGTGACCCTGTGCTGTGGACTGATCTTGCGTGGAGGGACTATGACATTGGCTATAGAGGCAAGGGAGCCAAGTCTGCTGAGTACCAAAAGAACATGGGAATGTTAAAGCAGGCTATGGCACAGCAGGCACTAGGAATAGACTTCTCTGGTGAAAAGCCATTAACCGATCTTGAATTATATGAAGCAGGAAGACTTACATGAATTACTTAGAGATGGTCAATGAAGTCCTCGTCCGTATGCGGGAAGAGGAGGTCACAGATGTTAATGACCCAGAGAATGACCCAGAGCAAAGGATGGTATGTAAGTTTGTTAATGATGCTCGCTCTTTGGTAGAGCGGTCACATGCTTGGAATGCGCTACGGAAGCTGTGGGTAATTGACTTGCGCCATGAGAAGTATAAGTACAGGCTTGATGGTCATGCCGAAGCGTCTACTATCTACTTAGTGAGATACGCTAATGGCCTTCCCTTGCAGGAAGTTCCTATCAAATGGATTGAGTCCAAGGGTAAAGAGATGGGATCTCCTTCTTGGTTTGCCCCCTCCCATGTGTCTACTCATGCTGTGGAATTGCGTGTGTACCCAAGGCCCAGTAATAAATACACAGGCACTGGCAATGTATTTGAATACACCACTGCTGAGTATAATGAGGCATCATATCCTTCTTTTGGAAATCAGCTACATGTGTATGGGCATGGGCAGGGAAATAGACTTTTCAAAAATGATGACCAGATCTTAGTGCCTGATGATCCTGTTATGAATTACGCATTAGCTTTTTCTCAAAGAGAAAGAGGAGAGGCTGGCGGTCAGAACAGTGCCGAGATATTTGCACTGGCTAAGCAGTATCTCTCTGATGCCATATCTTGGGATGTTACTAACTCATCTGGTGAATATGTATGGGAGGCTAATTAATGGCCCAGACATTACAACAGCTAAGCATACCGGGGCCGGGAGTACAGGGTCTTAACTCTGAGATCAGTCCATTTCAGCAGGGGCTAGATTTTGCTCTGAGAGCAGACAATGCAGTCATTGATAGGGTTGGCAGGATAGCGGCCAGAGAAGCATTTGCTGACTTCATTGGCACACATGAGATTAGTCTTGCAGATAATGAAAGGTTTGAGATTGTTAGGCTTGAGTACGTTGTTGTAGATAAGCAGGATTTAACCTATGAAAATGTATCAGAGTATTTGGTTAGCGAATACGGATTAGCTGAATACAGTCAGAGGCGGCCTGTTGGAATACCCGGAACTACAATCTTTGGTATAGCTGGTATCGGAAGAGTAGGCCAGATGCACTACGACAGATACATTGGCATTACTATTGATGAAGGGGTTATCAAGGAAGTCCCGAGCGTCACACCAACCCACGGCGTGACCTTAGCGCAGTTAGTCCCATTCAAGGGTGTTATATACAGCTTCTCTAAGGGCGATCCTGTAATGGTATACAGGAATGGGAGCGCCTCTAAACTATCTGATGATGCTGACTTCATACCAATTACAGATTCAGACGGGACTACAATTTACAATGAAATTGATGGGGATATTGCTTGCGCCGCTTATGGTCGTTTGTGGGTTAGTGGCATTGATGGTGACTATGACACTGTTCACTGGTGTAGTCTTTTGCGCCCTACTCATTGGTATGACGCGTCAACTGACGGCACAAATGATGCGGGATTTATTAACGTCAGAGAATACTGGCCGAACGGCAATGACAAGATACAAGGAATAGCCGCACACAACGGATTTCTTATTATCTTTGGCAACCATTCAATTCTTATTTACTCAGGGGCGCAGGGTAATCCTGCTGGGGACAACGGTTTAAGACTACAGGATGCAATCAGAGATGTGGGTCTCGCTAATCAGGACGCTATGTGCAACGTTGGTAGCGATCTTCTTTTCGTTGACTCTCTGGGAGTACGCTCGCTTGGTAGGGTAGTACAGGAGAAATCAACTCCTATTGCAGAGCCATCCCTTAATGTTGCCACCCTTATTAGGCAAGACATAGCTAACAACAGAGACACTGTTAGGCTGTCTCACCTGTCCTCTAAGACCATTGCTATCTGCCTGTTCCCTAAACTTAGAGAGGCATACTGCTTTCAGCTAGGACAGCCGGGAGCCACTGGTGGGTTGAGAACTACCAGATGGACAGGCTGTGACTTCTACACTGGTGTCACCTTACAGACAGATCATAGAGAAACAGAGCTGTTAGGGGGCAGGGATAGCAGGGGAGTGCTTGCCTACAGTGGCTATACACAGCCAGAGAAATACACACTAAGCTACGAGTCTAGCGTGTTGTTATCTGGTGATGCCTTGATGCAAACCCTTGTGCCTAAGTCTATTAGCTTTAGTTACCACAGAGATCTTGTTGGATCTAACCCACCTAATCCACCACAGAATCTATTTTGCAGGTGGGGGTTTTCTACAAACCTCATGCCTTATTTAGGAAAGATTAAGACTCAAAATACAAGAGTCGGCAGTGTCAGTCAGTTTCGTACAGGTAAATGCAATGTTAAAGGATCGGGCGACATGATGCGCGTTGGGTTTGATTTCGACATAGACGGCAAGCCATTTGCCATGCAACAAATTTCTATTAATACGCTCTCAGGGCGAATACTAGTTTAGGGGATAAATTATGAGCGGGTTTCTAACAGCACTAACTGGAGCGGCGGCGGCAGGTCGCGGCTTTGGAATGGCCGACGATATAATTAAATACGGTCAAGGGCTTTACAACTATGACTCAGCGACGGAAACAGCCACTGGTGCCATGCCAGCCCTTGGCCAGAAGCTTGCCGAGGGCAGTGCGTTCCAAGGCTATGGCGTAAGCACTGGATTGGGAACATCAACAGTGTCGACCATGGAAAATGGCAAGCCATTGATGAGACTTGGTGTAGGCCAAGACCCTCATTGGAGGCGCAGTGCTTATCAGAACCAACATGCTGGCGATGTAATGAGAAACCTGTCTCGACAAGATAATAGCGAGAGACAGCAAGAGCTATACAACCAGAACATGGCTGTTCAGAACCCAATGCTAAATCAGATGCAGGCTCAACAGAGGGCTGATGAATTTGCTATGGGTCGCCAAGGGGTCAGTGGTTCTCAGTTTGGCGGCTCATCAGAAGATGCGGCTATGGCTAGGGCAAGGGTGCAGGGTAGCAATCAAGCCTATCAGATGGCTCAACAGCAGGGTTTAGCAGAGCAGGCGCAACAGGCTCAAATGGCACAGACCTTTAACCAGATGGGTAGTCAGTCATACCAGAACAGCTTTCAGCCTATGAACCAGCAGATGCAGATGATGCAACTAGCCGGTCAAGATGCTGACAGATACCAAACTGGTCAGCTAACAGGTCAAGGCTACCTTGGTCAGCTTAACCTTGGCGGCATACAGGCAGGCGTTAACTCAATGAAAGCGGCTAGTGAGCTTGAAGGTAATATCTACGATTCGATATTCGATAATGCCAGTGGTTTACTAAGCGGCTTATTTTAGTCATAGGAGCATTTAACATGGCAGGAAGAGATGAATCAGCGCGGCTACAGGGACTCCTATCTGGTATTGCAGGCGATGTAGGCGAGCTAGGCAAGGGTGGCGAGTGGGCAGGTAACGCCATCAGAACTGTAGCAAGACCAGACTTTATGGCTGGGTCAGACAAGGTGCTGGGCAAGTATGGCAGACCAGAGTTTGACATGAACAATGTAGACAACCTGAATGCTATGGCTAACTGGGCCAGCAGGAATGGCTATGAAGATCAGGCTAAAAACTACATGTTGATGAGTCAAACCCTTGATGCCGAGCAACAAAAAAAGAAGTATGAGACAGCCACCGCACAAGACACTCAGAAACTTAGGGACATGAACTCCACAATTGCAGGCATGAACACCACGCATTCGGAGATGACAGCCCGAGATGTTAGGGATAGCAATGTTGGCCCGATGCCTAACGCCCAGCTTGAAAACCTAAATGTTGCTTTGCTTAATGCAGACAGGCAGAGGTCTAGTCTTGTTCAGTCCATGAATGATCGCGGTAGTGCTAGTAGATACGGCAATGGAGTGGAAGGTGACGACGCTTTAAGGTTGATAGCAAAGGAAGATGCAGTCTTGCGAAAGCAGCAGGGAGAAGAAGCTGATGCGGCAATAGCACGAAGAGATGCAACGGCTAAGTGGGCCGAGCTAATACAGCAGTCTAAGCAAGTACCGTGGGAAACCTTTCAGACTCTCGGTTTAAGTAAGCGAGACCATGATACTTATAAAGAGGGCTATGCCAATCTTGTAAATACTTTGTCTGAGCAGTATGGACCTGACCATCCTACTTATATTGGTAGGTTAGCCGAGTACTCTAGCGCAAAGCTAGAAGCATATAAGGGGCAGGGTGAGCGTAATATAACGGCAGTAAAGGCTGTGGCTCCTACTGTTGGCGCTAGGGCGCTTACAGGCTTAGTCAAGAGCTTAGACACACAGAAAGGAATGGGGTGGCTTGGTAAGCTAGCAACAGATCAGGCAGATGCCCTGACTTGGTTGCAAGACTCAGACAATTCTGCCCTTATTAATCAAGTCATGACCAGTGCCGCATCAACTGTTCTACTCATGAATCCAGAGCTAAAAGGCCAGCCTGCCGAGCTAGACAAAGCAGTGCGGGACGAGTTTATCAATCAGATGTCCACTGTTAGCGCAGAGTTTGCAGAAGAATACACAGAAGACGTACTTAAACGGGCAGAGAACAGAGCGGGTGCAGACGCAAGAACCGCAATAGAAAATATGGGTGATGGATACGGTAAGGAATCAGGCAGAGCAGAGTTCTTAGATTCTCAGGCCGCTAGGTTTGCTCAAGATCTACCTAATGCAGACCCGTCTGAAGTTACAGCAGATTGGGTAAGGGAGAACCACAACGATCTGTGGCAGGAATGGAATGATACCTTTACTAGAGTCTGGAAGGAGAAATACCCAGAGGCTAAATCCTTTGGTGCAGTTCCTGACGGCAGTGGGATGGGCATTACAATCCCTAGATAGATCCTTACCAGTAAATTTGAATTGAGGCGACCGGCCCCCACATATCACCAAGGTAAAGGTATATGCCAAGAATTAATGTAACCCCTCGCAAGGATTTGGAAGCCGCTTTGCGAGATCCAATACTGACTGATCCTGTGTCATTAGCTAGCTTTAGGCAGTTAGACATTGATCCCTCTCTCTATGCTCAGAACATTGTTTTAGATGCTGACGTAACCAGACAGATTGAATCATCTGGAGGTTTGAATCTATCAAATCTGCTGACGACTGCTAGGGGCGATTATCAAATTACCAAAGATACCTTGCCCACATTGCTTCAGAGCTACCTAAATACAGCTAGTGAAGAAGGGATTGAATTGCCAGCTTGGATCTTGGAAGCGGCAGATGCTTACACTGAAAAAGCTGTAACAAAAGAAAACCTACCCAGACTTTTGCAAAGCTTCATGAATCAGAAGTTTGCTGATGGGCAGGAGATTCCTCAATGGGCGCTAAATGCCGCTAATGCAAAAGAGGTTACCGGACGAGAAAGAGAAAGCTGGAATGAGCGGGGGATCTCTCATTTTGTAGGCTCGAATATTTCAAAACCAGAAGACCTTACCAAGTCACAGCTAGAAGCCTTGACGCCAGAGCGTGACAAGCTGATGAGGGGCGAGAACTACACCACAGACCCAATGGATCTTGAGCCTTGGCAACAAAGAGTCCTGTACGCTAATGGTAAGAACAGAAGCATCAATGAAAACGGCGACCAACAGGTATACAGGGACGGTATACAGCAGGGTGATACAAATGTTTTCACTGATATGTATATGGATCACTGGCATAGAGGGAACAGATTTTCTGAAGCCGAACTAAATGCAATGTCAGATGGCGGGGCAAGGGTAAGGGCAGAAATAGACGCCGCAAGGAACAGGGCAAATGATTTATACAGTTTAAATGCGCCCCAATTTGTCATCCCAGAAGAGCCGCCCAGACCGATTGAATCAGAGCCAAACTTATTATCTGGCCTGTTATCTAGCCAAGATCAGGCAATGCAACCTACCCCCTATGACCCAATAGAACCACAGCCCTCATTAGCAGGGGCTGACTTTGGTATTGAAGACAGGCTTGAGCGTAAACGACAGGGCATGATGGCGGGGTTAGGCGTTGATGTACCTCAAAGGGATAGGGCTGTAGTACCACAGCCTAGCCTGAGAGGTACTAACTTTGGGCTTGAAGACGGGCGGGAGCGACGGCGACAGAGCATGTTGTCTAGCCTTGGTGTTGATGTGCCTCAGAGAGACAGGGTTGTAGTACCACAGCCCCGATTAGATGGAGCTAACTTTGGCATTGAGGATAGGCTAGAGCGTAAGCGTCAAGGCATGATGGCTGGTCTAGGTGTAGACATACCAGCTACAGATACAGCACCTGTCAGTATTGGTAGGGAGCCAGCCGTTTCACAGCTAGCACGTCAGACACAAGACAGATATGCAGTACCTGACACATCTTTCACACCTCCTCCTCCTGTACAGCTAGAAGAAATTATCCCCACACAGAGAGGGCAGGTGCCTATACCACAAAAGAGACAGCCTCCACCGGCCCCAACCGCTCCACTGAGACCGGAATCACAGCCCAACATAGAGGCAATGCTAGCTTCACAGCAAGATCAAGCAATGAACCCTGTTGTAAGGCCACCAGAGCCTGTCCCTGCGCCAGTATTAGAGGAGATAGTACCAACGCAGAGGGGCCAGGTTCCTATCCCCCAGCGCCCTCCTGTAGAACCTGAGAGAGTGGTAGGTTCAGAGCCTAGATTGGAGTCAGAGCTAGCGTCACAGATGGCGACAGTTGTTCCTGCCCAGCCTACGCCAGAGGTGGGTGCCGAGCCTAACCTTGAGTCTGACCTAGCATCTAGTGTGTGGGCTTCGCCTGCATCTCCACAGACTGTTCTTTCTTCTCCTGAAGAAGTCACCATGGGTATTGGTGTTGTTACTCCTGTTGTCAGAAGGGAGTCTATTGAAAGCTTTCCTCCTCCTAAATACACAGTGGATTCAGAGTCATTGATACCACCTGACGCTATGTCTACTGAGAAGCTATTACCTACACAGTTTGAGAAGCCTGCAACACAACCACCGGCAGTGATACAAGAAGCCAGAAGAGAGGATGCGGCAGAGGAAGCAAGAAGAATAATAGAGGCTAATGCCCCTGCACCAGCACTAGTCATGACTGATGAGCAACGACTTAATGCTGAGTCAGAAGCTAGGAAGTACATGCCTGAAGAAAGGGAGAGTGGCGCGTCGTTCTTGTTAAGAAACTCTGCAAGAAATGTAGCTAACGCAGTGACCTTAAATGCCTATGACTATGCAGAGTCAGGGCTTCGCTCTGTTATGGGTGAAGAGTATGACGATGTATTTAAAGAGATCAGGCAGGAGCGTAGCCTTCTCAACAGAGCTTACCCCAAGACCCAGTTAGCTGGAGAGCTAGGAGGGGCAGGACTTTCAGGCGGTGTCATAGCAGGGCTAGCCAAGAGGTCAGGGAAGATAGGCGGTGTTCAGATAGCAAATGAAAGAGGAGCTTACGGAGCAGAGGGTCTGGTATACGGGGCGCTGTCAGGTAACAACGCAGAAGAAAGAATAGCAGGCGGTGTAGTGGGTGGTCTGTTTGGCTTATCAGCAGGGCAGGTAGTTCATTGGGCTACAGGTGCTGGCAGAAATGGAAAGGCTGGTGCCACCGGAGCTAGGACAGATGCTGATGATGTTGCTGATGATGACATCCTGATACAAAACATTAACCAAGCACAAAAGACAGGTGAGTCTGTCTTGTACAGGACTAATAAGGGCGAGCTTAAAAGAGTAACAATCGTCCGTGGTGTTAAGAAGAACAACAAGAAAGCCCCAGATAAAAGATACCAAAGCCAAGAGCGAGAGGTCTTAGTTAAAGACGAGAGGGGCAATCAGTTTGTTGTGCCATCAGCCAAGATAGAGAGAGTTAAATTAACTGGCGTTGACTCTACTAAGTTTGAGCAAACCATGAAGTTTGAGAACTCTAACTACCAATACAAGCCAGCACGTCAGGTTATCAAGGAGAAGTATAACGAAGATGGGTCTATCGCCCTGACTAAGGAAGGAGAAGAGGCAGTAGCAAACGGCGATCCGCTTAATTCCAGCATGATTCAAATGGAACTACGGGATGCTACATGGCGTGACGCTAGGAATGCTGGGGAACTATGGGACTCATTAGTGCTAGGCGGCAGAAAACTGTATGACGATTTTGTCAGGGGCAGTGAAGACACCCTGTATCAAAGAGTATCCAAGCAGGTTGGTGGCTACTATCAGATAGCATCTACTAATGCAGGCAGGGTGACCACTAAGGACTTTGTTGAGATAGGTCAGCCACTAACCCCCCTGTCAAAAGCCATTGACTCAGACAAATACCTCAAGGGTTTGATTGGTGATGTAACCAATAGATATAACCTGCTCACATATAAGTACACCAAAGGTACTGAAAGCTGGAACCGAATAAATAAAGAAGCCACGATGGAAAACCTACAGGCTTACATCAAGACCAAGTATGGCGATGATGCGCTTGTGGCTTGGGATAATTACGTTGAGTGGAACAGGAAAAAGAAGGTTGCTCATGTAGATATATTGAGTGGCATGAAGCAGTTCACAGAAGGTAAGGCGTCAAAAGATGTACACATTCACATGCACCTTACTAAGGAAGCAAAAGAAGCGCGGATCAAAAGGTCTGAAGCTAAGCGTCAAGGTAAGGTTGATTATGATCCGCTAAGCAGA
>Ga0233394_1000711_pt1 | contig 11405 bp, 18 predicted proteins | sample 24DmetaG_FD_190481 | JGI IMG/M metagenome (GOLD analysis project Ga0233394, IMG submission 190481) | Seawater microbial communities from Monterey Bay, California, United States - 24D | ecosystem: Environmental > Aquatic > Marine > Coastal | place: USA: California | collected 2016-11-02 | reverse complement strand
CACAGTTGAAAATTCTTCACCGTTCCAAACATCTACTTCTTGGTCTTTAAGGTCTGAAATTATTTTTTGTCCTTCACGAGTAAGTATTTTTGTTTCAGGTGCAACACAAAGATTTGAGCTCTTAATTACCCCAATGTTCTTTTGATTACTGCGTTTATTGCATTGGTCCTTGTAAAGCATATATGGGGTTCCAGTCTCAGTTTGTGATTTGATAATAGCCTTCCAGATAGTCATGGCTGACACTGTTTGTGTTGCCAAACCTTCCTTTTCGTATTTTTCATAGAGAGCATCAAATTCTTCACCGTAGACATCATTTAGACCCTTTGCAACATTGGGACAGAAGAGAGACCAATGACTGTCTTCTTCAATTCGTCGCATGAACAAGTCGGGAATCCACATCGCAGTGAATAAATCTCGACACCTAGCCTCTTCATCCCCTTGGTTAAGTCTTAACTCGAGGAAATCAAGGACATCCGAGTGCCATGGTTCGAGGTATACCGCAATAGAGCCTTTTCTACGACCAGCTTGGTCGACGTGTCTAGCAGTAGCATTATATACCCTTAACATTGGTATAATACCAGATGAATTACCGTTAGTTCCCTTAATATGGGAATTTTTAGCTCTTACATCTGATATATGAACCCCAATGCCCCCAGCCCATTTACTGATACGAGCACATTCCTTTACCGTGTCATAAATTCCATCAATCGAATCACCTTTTGATGAAATAAGAAAGCAAGAGGACATTTGTGGTCTCAAAGTCCCAGAGTTGAAAAGTGTGGGAGTTGCATGAACAAACAAACCACGAGACATATGGTCGTATGTTTCAATGACTTTTTCAATATCTGAACCGTGAATACCCAGGGCAACTCTCATGTACATGTATTGTGGTGTTTCCTTGATTATACCATTTACACGAGTTAAATATGCCTTTTCAAGAGTTTTTAGACCAAAGAAACCAAAATCATTGTCTCGTTCTGGGACAATTGAATCAGAAACTTTGACAGAGTTATTGAAAACATCTTCAGTGACAATGTTATTGTCATAAAGTTCTTTCATTGCTTCAGTGAAACATTTTGGAGCAGTTTTTTGAATATTACTCGCGACGATGCGTGTGGCTAATATTTCATAGTCGGGGTCAGTTGTTATCATACCGATCGCAATTTCTGATGTCAAAACATCAATTTCCTGTGTATGAATACCGTCATGCATTTGGGCGGCAACCTGTTGTGCGATCTTGTCTGGTGATACAGTGTTAGATAATCCCTGAGATAAGTTTGAAATACGAGCGGTGACTTTATCAAATTTCATTTCAACATTTTCTCCTGAGCGCTTGGTGACCTTCATTGGATAAAAATAGTATTTATTTTTTAAATATACAATCACCACTGCGAACAGCTACTGGCTTTCCGCCACATTCTTCTTTACGGTTTGGTTGTAGTAAATATGTGTTCACATTGTATTTACCATCTTGCCCCCCTCGTTGTGTTGGGGCATAAGAAGCCTTAAAGCACCCAGGAGGAGAACATTTTGGACCCAAATCAATGTGTTGTTTCTTTTCAGCAAAAACTTTATCAAAGTCAGCACCTTGCAACATTATTTATTATTACTATATTTTTTTTTCCCACCTTAAATTAAATGTATATCAATACTCTGAAACAAAGTGAGACCCCTCTGAATAAACTTTTCTTCTCGGAGTTCAATACAAATTTAATCCAGCGTGGCATAAGACAACATGTCAAAAATAAAAGTGGAATTGCAATTGACTATCAAAACATAAACGATGTTTTTGTTATTATGAGAACTGTTTTTATTAATAACTCTGGGGATCCATACGAAAACATTGAGGCTCAAGTTCGTATGATGAACGAACAAGTTTTGGAAGCCGCGTACGACCAAATCCAAACAGGTTTGAACCAATATGTATCCTATAATGCACAATTGGATGTATTACAAACCCCCCTCGCTAAACCAATGAGTACCTCAACAACTGGGTTGAAAATTGACGATGCCAAAGATAATATTGGTATAAAGTTTTAGATCTATAAAAATATAAGATGACAACTTCTTTGAATTATTATAAGGATGAAACTAAAAAAGTATGTAAAACCAAGGGTTGGGATAGGGTTAATATAGACAAGGTATGGTTGTTATTGTCTGAAGAATTTGGCGAACTTGCGTCAGCTATTAGACAACACCAAAGAACATTCAAAAAAACAGGTTTAAAAAAGGACAGAGGAACAGATGTGACAATGGAATTGGGAGATGTATTCAGTTATTTATTTCAATTAGCACATATGTTAAATATTGATTTAGATGAAATGTGGGAACTTCATAAAAACAAAATGGTCACCAAGAGATACAATAAATAATCTAACGCTAATACAAAGGAAGATGAGTAAGCATATGATTTCAGACCAGAATACTATAAATGACATCAACCCTTTTGTGTTGATTGATTTTTCACTTCCTGGTTCCGCTGGAAAACCATATCAATTTTCAAAATATCAAAAACCTATTGAAACAGTAGAGAAAGAGGAACCAAGCGTCGCTTGTAGGTTACATCGTAAAGTGGGAGGTGCCAATTTCTGCGAGGATCCCCAAGCAAATTGCCCCATGTCTAGACTTGTGCTCCCAGAGCGAGTAATTCAGTATGAAGACGGTTCCGTCAATACTGATTTATGCGCCGATAATGGAAGCATAGCAAAAAAAGAACAAGAAGAAAAAGATAGAAGGCGTTTTATCAACAGATTGTTGTTAGTTCTTCTATTTATTGTCCTTGTATATCTTTTAATACTTTAAACATTTTAATGAGACGTTTAGAACTATCTGCGCGCTCAATTAAATCTGGTAAATGTTCTTCACAGAGTGAATTTAATAAACTCACCTGCCAAGAACTATCCGAATCGATGAATGGGGGAACAAAAGTGGGCTCAATGATTTTAGATGTGTGTATAACCCTAACTTTTGTATGGAAATCTGGGTCGTCTTTGACAATGTTTTCAAGCGCGATGTTTGCCAAGCGACGTTTAACCTCGAGGGTTTGTTTAACCATAGTTGAAAGAAATTGCTCATATGGAATGGTTGATTTTTTGAAGGAAAGCTTTTGCCAATCACCAATTGGCTCTGTCAAGAAATAATCAACAAATCTCTTGTAACCTTTATCACTTTCTTCATATTCACCTACATATCGGATGTACTCAAGTTCGACATGAGTGTGTCCGTCGTCAATGTCGGTTACGACAAGGGCTTTCTTTATAAACGAGAGACTCATGTATTTATAAGTTGAAGTTTCTCTTTAAACCTATTCATGTCACGCTCTATTTCAGTTTGGGTATTAGGGCAATCATGCATTTCACAATACGAGCATAACACACATAATTTAAGAGGACATTCATCACACTTTTTAACAGAAGATTTTCTCTTACAATTATCACAAGTAGTCATTAAATTAATAAATGTTTTTTCATTACCTAAGTTTGTCGCATCCTTTATATCCTTAACTCACACTTGTCTCTCTACATGTATCACAACATCTCAAACAATACCTTTTCTTATCTTCTCACCCTTGACGAATTCAGAGAAAGGTACCCCGATGAAATCAAACCATCCTGGATAAAAATTACTACTATCACTATGGTTTCAAAGTATATGAATGATATTGATATTCCCAAACTCAAAGAAATTTTCAAAAACAAAGTTGTCAATCTCAACATGGAAAACTCAAATGAAAAAGATACATTCAAATGGAGAATGAAACCAACAACTTTTTACAATCAAATTACCTTGGTATATACAGATGAATTCAGCACTAAATCAATCAAAGTGTTTCCAAATGGAAGTCTCCAAGTTGCTGGATGTAGCGACTTGTTTGATTGCAAAAGAATTATTTCGGAACTCTGTTTGTTGTTTGAAACATACCTTGGAAAACCATCGGTTGCACCAGATGAAACTTTCAGGGTAGTGATGGTGAATTCTAATTATTCTCTCAACTACAATATTAATCTTTTGAAAACTGTGGCACAATTTGAAAAAAACCCAGCCATCTTCAAAGTTTCTTTTGAACCTGACAGGTATTCTGCAGTAAAAATTAAATTTAAACCAGCAGAAGAAATGAAAGAAATTACTGTAAGTATTTTTGGAACTGGAAAAATTATTATCACTGGAGCAGAGACCCTCAAGGAAATTGTTTATGCATACAATATTATTAATGAGAGCATAAATGAAGACCCAGAAATAAGAATTAGAAAGACACAAACTGTGGAGTTGTTTGACACTTTCATTGGATACAATGTAAAAGATTTGGTCAGTATCTTGAAAAAGAGAAATTTCAAATCTTGGCTCGCCACTGGAAATAATCTTCAAATTAATTTCTAGATACATAATAAATGTCTCAGCGCATGGGTCAAGCCGATGGGAGGTGCTTTACATTTGCCACCTCCGCCCAACTCTTGAATAATTACATCATGAATAAGAACAACATTGCGTATGCTGACAATTATTCTTACAGGAAATTGTTGCAAACCCAAGGTCCAGGTGTCTTGAGGGACACCCAAGATTCTCAAAAGATCCGCTCATCAAACCGTATCACAGTGTGCGACAAGCCACTTTTAAATGTGTCAAATATTTACTAATTCTTTTGAACCAGTAAATTAAGATGACACCCTGTTGTTCCATATGTCTTGGAGAAGTCAGGGAAACTCGGTCGAATAAACCCACAAGATGTGGTCATTTATTCCACGGAGAATGTCTCAAGAAATGGAAAGAAAAGGGAAAGAATACATGTCCCATATGTAGGAAACTTATAGATGTATCAACCTATAATGTAACTATAAAAATTGAAAACAATATAACAGGTCTCACAAGTCAATCTAATGTTGATCCAGAAGTTTTAGATAATATCGTAGATATGTTTGAAATAGGATTAGAATTTGAAGATAGGATTGACATTGAGGCCCTTTTTGCGGACATTGGGATTATTCTTTCCAATGACCACTCCCTTGTTCTTGACACAGAAGCTACTGCAGTATAGCTTGTAATTCAACCCAGGGTAATCACGGGATGAAAACCTTGGATCAACAATACGCTTTCCTTTAGCATCCATAAGCAATGGACCAGTAGCCCATCCACGCTTGTGAGCAAAACCGTTTGCCTTGAATTTCATTACTTTTCCAGGTTTTAATGGACCAGCCTTCTTCACCCTAGACACTGGCACATTAAAGAACTTTGCAATCTTTTCATATGTATCACCTTTCTTTGGTTTGTACTCAACAGACCCATATTGTCTATAAAAATGGAAATCACCACTGTTAAATAAGTTTCGTCCAGAAGAGGGAGCAACAAACATCATCGCCTTGAAAAAACCTGGATTACATTTCATATCACCCTTGGTTCTATACACATTTGAAGGGTTGTTTGATTTAACACCAACAGGTAATTTACCACAAGCCTTAATTGGACCGTAGTTATTGTTTCTCATACCACTCTTGTTTCCAGGGGAACTCTTTTGGGTTCTAAAATTTGAATAATCATTAAACGCATAATCATAACAATTATTTGAACGGATCCCCTTTTTACTTCCCCATTTCTTTTCAGTATAAACTGGTTCAGAACCACTCAAGGGAAGTCCCTTGACCTTACGACCAATAACCCTTTTAGTAGAAATTGGTTTAGTTTTTTTATTATTGTTTTTATTTTTATTATTGTTTGTGGTAGGCTTAGCTTTAGCCATATTATAATTTACCCAGAAAAAAATCTATATAAATTATAAAATGATTAAGGATCTCGTGAAGACCAAGAACGCTTCTGATGCCCTCACCGAAATTTTGATTTTGTTGATCTCCATCCTCATCAGCACCCTCATCCTTCGCCTCCTTTGGAACAACGCGTTGGTTAAGCACGTCTCTGTCTTGAAGCCAATCAAGAGCTTCGTTGATGCGCTCCTCCTCTCCATTGCGCTCACCGTTCTCCGAGGTGTTTAAATAATTTATCACCCCCAAAAAGTATAAAATATATATGTTAAGATTAATTCAAAAATCTTAAGATATTATTATATAAAAGGATTATTATCACGAACAATGAATCCATTCCTTTCTAAACTATCTGAAAGTTCAGATGCATATTCCCAATCACCCATATCCATTGCTCGCTGATAACATAAACGCATCCTAGCAATTGAAGGCGTCATTTTAGTATGACACGGGTTTATCACTTCTATATTTTTATGCTTATAAATATCTTCATATACAACTTTTCTTATGTGAAAACGTTTATAAGAATACAATTTTTGGTTGTAATTCATTTTACCTATTTCATACTAGTCTCATAACTTTAAACCTCAGTGTATCCCACTTTCTTGGTTCCATCTGGGAACTTTATACCTGGGTATCCTGGCAAATCCTTGCACTTTTCAGGTTCCTTTTCACAATCCACAAATTCATATGGAATATTCTTTTGCTTCATGTAGTCAAGTTGTTTCCTAGTCCAGGAACATGACATTGTCCCGTAGACAATATACTTATCTTCTTCCTTTTCAACTTTTTTATTCTTTGGGGAAGGTTTGGGCTTTGTGCTATTTGGAGCCTTCCATAAAATATATCCATTCACCGCAACCAAAAGGAGAACTGGAAACATAATTATACTTTATTTATATATTTTTTTTTCAAGGCATCACACATTTGTTTTATAGTTTTACCTTTATAAACCATACCCTTCGTCTGTAAAATTTTTTCAAGCTCACCCTTTTTATAACGACGACACTTACGACCCTTAATAGCTATTTCACCGTCCTTGTCTTTTGTAAATGGAATATACACCATCTTTTTACCATTAGCCAAAGCATTTGTTTTTTGTGCTTCTTTTTGTTTCTTTTTGAATTCTTTAATTCTTCTAGATAAACTTGTACTTTCCAAACATTTTTTCATTGATATCTTATTTTGTTTTTCACAATTACTTTGAAGTTTTTGTGATTCTTTATTAAGATGAGTAATTTTCAAACTCTTTTTAGTTGGTCCCTTGGGTTGTTTTTTCTGTTTCCCTGCAACAGCTTTTTCTTTATAAATAGTTGTTGCTTGGGGTTGGGTATAAATTAGAGACATCAACGCCAATTCAACTTTTGTATGTGTCTTCTTTTTCAAAAAGTATGGGTTTTTGAGAACAGTTTCAATTGTAGGCAATCTATGTTTAATACCCGCACGAAGACGATGGTTCTTCACAAATGCAGTTTCCTTACCAATATATTGAATTGGTAAAACTTCTGTAATCATACGAGCACATTCTGCAAATGCCACATTTCTACTAAATTCCATATACAAAGAATTCAATAAAAAGTGAACATCATATAATGGATGAGAATCTTTAACAATACCATAATCTAAAAAGTCTCTTTGATGTCTTCTTTGTTGCATGTTTGGTAACACATCACTATCAGCAAAAGCAAAATCATGAATGTAAGATATAAGACCCAAGTTTTCTTTTAGAATTTTAGTCTTACCAACCATCATACTACTATAACCACCCCTTTTACCTCTCTTTGAAACCAAAACATTACCTGGGTGGAGATCATAGTGTCTGAAATTTTTTATACTTTTTTGCATTTCATATAAATTACCAATAACTTGGGTCAAAATATTTTTTATAGCCTTGACAAAAACAAGATTAGATTTTGTATTTTTATTATCCAAAAGTTCATGTAAAAAGTTTCTTAAATCTCCCCAATCTGCGTATTCATAATAAATCATATTCTTCTTTTCGTATGAATCATCACAATAACGAAGGGCGTAGGGACGAGGGACTTTATAATCCCTTTTGTATAACATTTTCAATGTTGTGTATTCATGGAGTAAATCATCATCTTTACCCTTGGCAGTTTTGACAGCAAAATACTTATCATCACCTGCTTCATAAACACGAATAGTTCCATATACACCTGAACCAATACTCAAGTTTCCTTTGGAACCTACTTTTGAATTTCCTAAGAGTTTTTTAGAAACAGCGAGGGGATCACAGGGATTTACATATTGAGCGTTAAGAATGTTTGAAATTTGAGATGCAATTACATTTCTATTTTTTTGCAAAGATGCATAGTTATTTTCTACGATATTCTTTGAACTCATCTTAGTATAGGAGAGGAAAATTATTCTTCATACTCCTCATTTTCATCAATGAATTCATCTTCAGCCTGAGCTTCACTGGCGCCATCAACACCAACAAAGGCAAAAGAAGGAAGCTTGGCAGATGGCTCCAAAAGCGCCTGTTGGAGACGCACAGTGACACCAAACTTGTTGTCAATAAACCAAATTTGAACCATATCAACAATACAAGTGACCTTGGAACCCTTGGAAATAGTGTCAAGTCCAACTTGTTCTCGGTTCGTGTTGTAAGTTTCAGGGACAAATTCACCCTTGTCATTAGCCAAAATCTTGAGCTTAATAGTATCAGGGTAGGGTTCCTTACCTTGGCGAACCAAGGGCTTGTAGAGGGCTTCACGGCAAACAGTTTCATTGAACTTCTTACCAAGCCACTCCTTTGAGTTTTCTACTACAGTTTTGATAATAAGGTCATCAAGTTGCGTAAGTTTTTCACGGAGTTCCATTGCATCGTTGTTGTCGGTGTCAAGGGAAAGATCGAGAGAATACGAGGTTTTACCAGAGCTTTCATCGGTGTAAGTGCTCAAGCCATAAGGAGAACGAAGCTTGGGAAGCTGAAGGTAAAGCTTCTTATCCGAAACATTCAGATAGACAGCCTTACCGCCGTTCTTGTTTTTACGGAGCTTGGAAAAGCCCACAGCTTCAATGTTAAAGTTCTTGTGATGAGTAATTTGTAGCGCCATGGTTGAGTGTGTGTTATATCTATACTAGGTGGATTGACTTTAAGTGTCTTATTTTTTTCTCAATCTAGACTATACAGAATGGGTCTCTTTAAGGACTGTGGCTGTGGTTGCAAAGGCCAAAAGCAACAACAAAAATTTATGGCTTCCCTATTGGGTGCTCTTATATTCTATGTGATAGCGAGCCCAGAAGCTTTCCGTCTTGTGCGAAGCATTGTCGGTAAGTGGGTTGCTACTCCAAATGGATCTCCATCTCCAGGGGGTCTCCTCCTTCATACCCTAGTTTTCCTTCTCATTGTTTGGGGGACTATGAATATCAAGGCGGAATACATGGAAGCTGAGCAAGAAGTTGAAGAAGAAGTTGAAGAAGAAGTTGAAGAAGAAGAAGTTATTGAGGAACTTGTTGGGGAAGTTGAAGAAGAACCAGTTTCAATTGATGACGACGAAGAAGGCGACGAAGAAACAGAGGAAATGTCCGAAGATGCGGACGAAGAAATTGGCGGAGGCGAAACAAGCCCAGAACCAGCGTCTCTCCTCGACGACGACGCGGATGCTACTATCATGGAATCCATGCCAGTGGAAGGAACTTCCCTTACAATGTCTTCTCCAGAAGGTGAAATCATTGATTCTTGCACTTTGTCATCTGGTAAAAAACTTGTTATTAGACAGTAAGAAAGATGGCTAAAACAATTGAACCATTTCCATCAATTTTCATTGGTAATTTTATATTGTTTGTTGTAATCGCATATGTAGGAATTGTTCTTAAATTGATTTTTGTAGACAAAAAACCTTTTGAAAAGGCTGTAGTTTTCTTTCTAGAACAATCAAAACCATTGCAAAAACAGGACACAGAAATACCAATTGATGAAACATTAAATTGTTCTATTAGGGATCAACCAGCTTATGATTTTGAAGGAAATGAATTTCAAGATGTAAGAAATGTTAAATGTGCGGAATGTCATAATTATGTTTATAAACAAGGGGACCAATGTTTTCCTTATAAACACAACAGTGATGAGGGATATTGTGAAGTAAATACAGCTATATCAGGTTTGTGTCCCTTCGATATTCAATAGGCGAGACAATCTTTGTTGCTCCTTATTTATAAAAACTGTCAATACAGTATATTCTCCAATAATTTCAACAAGACCATGATGTTTTGTTTTTTGTGATTTGTGAACTTGACGCACTTGACAAAAATCAACAGTTACTTTTTTAGCCTTGGGAATACAACTGTATTTAACAGCTAAAGCCGCAGCATCTCGTTTTGTTTGTTCATCCACATTTGTAGAACATATAACAATGTGGGAACCAGCAACATTTGAGACATGCATCCAATGATGAGAAGGGTCAGCATTCAATGTCAATGTGTCATTCTCTTTCGCATTACGACCAATTAAAATTTTTATTCCACTTTGGGAGATACACTCTTTCATTTCATTAAAATAAATTGTAATTTCTAAATTAAAAATCCTCGTCAAAGGCAACATCACCCTCATCCTCTAACTTACCATAATCCCCAACTCTCTTTTCAAAGAAATTTGTTTTACCATCCAAACTTAAATTTTCCATGAAATCAAATGGATTATGAACTTTCCAAATAGGTTTGTACCCAATTTGTTTCAAGAGGCGGTCAGCCACATATTCAATGTATTGGGACATCATATCAGAATTCATACCAATCAACTTACAAGGAAGGGATTCAATAATAAACTCCTTCTCAAGTTTAACTGCTTCCTTTATAATTTGATAAATTGCGTTCTCATTGGGACGGTTCTTTAACATATTGAAAAGTTCAACAGCAAACTCCAAATGCATACCCTCGTCACGAGAAATCAATTCATTACTGAAACACAAACCTGGGAGCAAACCACGCTTCTTCAACCAGTAAATAGCACAGAAACTACCTGAAAAGAAAATACCCTCAACACAAGCAAAGGCAAAAAGACGATTTGAAAATGGTATGTCTTTATTAAAATGTCTCTCAGCCCATTTAGCTTTCAATGTAATAGAGGGAATATTCTTAATCGCATTAAATAATTTTTTCTTTTCTTTTGGTTCCTTAATATATTTATCAATCAACTTAGCATATGTTTCACCATGAACCATTTCGTTGTGACCTTGATAAGCATAAAATGTCTTAGCTTCCATAATTGTAACTTCATCCATAAAATTCGTATTCAAATTATCATAAACAATTGTGTCGGAACCAGCAAAAAAAGCCAACACATATTTAACAAAATGTTGCTCATCGGCACTCATCTTATGCCAATCATCCATATCCTTTCCCAAATCCACCTCCTCGGCAGTCCAATTAGACATCTGTGCCTTTTTGTATAGTTCCCACAACTTTGGATATTCTATGGGAAACACTGAGTATTTTTTCTTAGTTTCGTCTAAGATTGGTTCAATGTTTACCAAATAATCATGAAAGTCGTGGAAACTCCCTATGTATTTACCGTTCATTACAACTTGTGGATATCCATGGACCCTTTGACCTACAAGTTGAGAAACATTCTTAAGAGGCATCTCAATCTTTTCGTAGTCCATACCCGCGTTAGTACATAAGGTTACAGCT
>Ga0233394_1000708_pt1 | contig 11433 bp, 10 predicted proteins | sample 24DmetaG_FD_190481 | JGI IMG/M metagenome (GOLD analysis project Ga0233394, IMG submission 190481) | Seawater microbial communities from Monterey Bay, California, United States - 24D | ecosystem: Environmental > Aquatic > Marine > Coastal | place: USA: California | collected 2016-11-02 | reverse complement strand
TCTGAAAAAACTATATTTAAACGTGATATACTTTATTGTGCAATTGAGAAAAATACTATTTTAACTGCCAATTTTTTTCCTAAAACTAGTTATGTATTAAAAGTACAAGGAGAAGGTTTTCTTAGATATCAAATACGTTTAATGATGGGAGTTTTAGTTGAACTAGGGAAGCACAATATATCTCTTGATTTTATTATCAATTCTTTAAAAGAAGATAATGATAGGAAATATTTAAGAAATATTGCACCTGGTTCGGGGCTTCAATTGTATGATATAAAATTTGATTAAAATTATTCCTTTTATATATAATTATAATCAACCTTTTATTAGACCTCTGGAGATAACAATTTTTTGAATTTCTGAAGTTCCTTCATAGATTTGAGTAATTTTAGCATCCCGCATTAGTCTTTCTACATGGTATTCTTTTACAAATCCGTTACCACCATGAATTTGAACAGCTTCTACAGTTTGCTCCATAGCTACCTTAGAAGCATATACTTTAGCCATTGCACTAGACATGTCATAATTATTTCCTTGATCTTTATCCCATGCTGCGTTCATTACTAAATGACGAGCAGCAGAAATTTCTGTGTACATGTCTGCTAATTTAAAAGCTATAGCTTGATGATTGCAAATTTCTGTTCCAAAAGCTTTTCTTTCTTTAGAGTATTTTAAAGCTAATTCGTAAGCACCAGAAGCTATACCAAGTGCTTGAGCAGCAATACCAATTCGACCCCCAGAAAGTGTTTTCATGGCAAACTTAAAACCAAATCCATCTTCACCAATTCTATTTTCTTTTGGAACTTTTACGTCATTAAATTGTAGTGTGTGAGTATCACTACCTCTAATGCCAAGCTTATCTTCTTTGGGTCCAATATCAAACCCATCCATTCCTTTTTCTACAATAAAAACATTAATTCCTTTATGCCCTTTATCTCGATCTGTTTGTGCTATTACCAAATATACATCAGAACGACCACCATTGGTAATCCAATTTTTTGTACCATTTAAAACATAATGATCACCCATGTCTATAGCAGTAGTTTTTTGCGAAGTAGCATCACTACCAGCCTCAGGTTCACTTAAGCAAAACGCTCCTAGATATTCTCCTGTTGCTAATTTTGTTAAATACTTTTGTTTTTGTTCTTCAGAACCATATTGTTCTATTCCATAACATACTAAAGAATTATTTACAGATACAATTACCGAAGCAGAGGCATCAATTTTTGATAGTTCTTCCATAATTAGAACGTATGAAATAGTATCCATTCCACTTCCTCCATATTTTGGATCAACCATGATGCCTAAAAAACCTAAATCTCCCATTTTTTTTACAAGCTCATCGGGGAATTGTTGCTTGTTATCTCTTTCGATGACTCCAGGAAGTAATTCTGTTTGAGCAAAATCTCGAGCTGCATCTCTGATCATTAAATGTTCTTCTGTAAGATTAAAATCCATTTAGTATTTTTTGTTATTGAATTCGTAAAAAAAGTGATCAAATATACTTTTTTACTAGCATATTTTCAACAAACATTTCATATTTTTACGGATATGAACAACAAATATATTTATTCAATAGGACTCATGTCTGGAACTTCTTTAGATGGATTGGATATTGTATATGTTAAGTTCAATAAAAATGATTACAGTAAATTTGAGATTATATTGTCAGATACAATTCAGTACTCGGAATTATGGGAGGATAGATTGAGAAATTCAATTCATTCAGACGCAAAACTTCTCTCTACTTTAAATCATGACTATGGTCTTTTTCTGGGAGAAATAACTCAGGAATTTATTTCAAAACATAAAATTATTGCTCTAGATTTTATTGCATCTCATGGGCATACAGTTTTTCATCAACCTGATCAAGGTATAACCCTTCAAGTAGGTGATGGTCAACAAATCTATAATATAACCAATTGTACTACCGTTTCTGATTTTCGAACTCAAGATGTACGATTGGGGGGGCAGGGTGCTCCTTTAGTTCCAATAGGTGATAGGATCTTATTTTCAGAATACGAAGCTTGTGTTAATTTAGGAGGTTTTGCAAATATTTCTTATGAGCATAGAGATGAGCGTATTGCTTTTGATATTTGTCCAGTTAATATTGTGTTGAATTATTACTCTAAAAAAATAGGATTAGACTATGATGATAAGGGTGTTATTGCTTCCAAAGGTTCTGTCCACAAAGAGTTGTTAGGAGATTTAAATGTCCTTGATTACTATTCAAATATCCCTCCTAAATCCTTAGGTTTGGAATGGGTTTATAAACATATCTATCCACTATTGAATGATTATAACTTAGGTGTAGAAGATATTTTAAGAACGTTTATCGAGCATACAGCTCAACAAATATCAATTATTATTCGTGATTTTGATACTGTACTTTTTACAGGAGGCGGTGTTTATAATGATTTTTTAATAAAGAGAATTCAACTTCATTCAACTACACAAATTATCATTCCGTCAGATGAAATTATTAATTATAAAGAGGCTCTTATTTTTTCTTTATTGGGGCTATTAAAAATCAATGATAAAATCAATTGTTTGTCTAGTGTAACCGGAGCAAAAATAAATCATTCATCTGGAAAAATATTTAATCAAAATATCTTAGGTTAGTGTTTTTTTACTTAATTTGGTAAAGATGAAAATTACTTTAAATGTTTATAATTAAATAGCTATTAATGAAGGACTTATTAAAGAAATATGAGGAGAAAAAACCAGAAATAGTTTTCAATTGGAAAGATCCAGAGACTGAAGCTGAAGGTTGGACCGTAATAAATTCACTTCGAGGTGGTGCGGCAGGTGGAGGAACCAGAATGCGAAAAGGATTGGATATGAATGAAGTTCTTTCATTAGCTAAAACAATGGAGGTTAAATTTACAATATCAGGTCCCTCAATTGGAGGCGCAAAATCCGGAATTAATTTTGACCCAAACGATCCCAGAAAGAGAGGTGTTTTAGAACGTTGGTATAAAGCAGTTACTCCATTATTAAAACATTACTATGGTACTGGTGGAGATTTAAATGTAGATGCAGATAAAGATGTAATTCCAATCACTGAAGACTGTGGTGTGTGGCATCCACAAGAAGGAATTTTTAATGGACATTTTAAACCTTCAGAAGCAGATAAGATTAATAGAATTGGTCAATTAAGACTTGGAGTGATTAAAATAATTGAAAACGAAAAGTTCTCACCAGATTTATCAAGAAAATATACTATTGCAGACATGCTAACAGGTTATGGTGTTGCAGAAGCAGTGAAGCATTATTATTCTATCTATGGAGGAAGCATACAAGATAAAAGAGCAGTAGTTCAAGGTTTTGGCAATGTTGGATCTGCCGCGGCGTTTTATTTAACCCAATTAGGTGCTAAAGTTGTTGGAGTTATAGATAGAGATGGAGGTATTATTAAAGAGGATGGGTTTTCTTTGGATGAGATGACTCAACTATTTCTTAATAAAAAAGGGAATAAACTTGTTTCAGATCATATGATACCTTTTGAAGAAATAAATAATAAAATATGGTCTCAACATGCAGAAATTTTTGTACCTGCTGCTGCTTCTAGATTAGTTTCTAGAGAACAAATTACCCAAATGATTTCATCTGGGTTAGAGGTAATTTCTCCAGGTGCTAATGTACCATTTGCAGATAAAGAAATTTTCTTTGGACCCATTATGGAATATGCAGACTCTCAAGTTAGTTTGTTACCAGATTTTATTTCTAATTGTGGAATTGCTAGAGTATTTGCTTATTTAATGGAATCTAGAGTGAAATTACCCATGCAAGATGAAGCCATATTTAGTGATACTTCCGAAACCATTAAAAGAGCACTTATGAGTACTTTTAATAAAAATAATAGTAAAAAAGAAATTTGTAAAACAGCATTTGAAATAGCGTTAAAACAACTAATTTAATTTAAAATATTACATGGAAATCATCATCATTATTGTATTTATATTAGGATACTTAGGCATAACTTTAGAACATAATCTAAAATTAGATAAACTCATACCAGCATTAATAATGATGTCTATATGTTGGGCAATAGTAGCTCTCGGTATAGATAGTTTTTCTAATTGGTTTGATTCCAGTAAACATGCATTGGTTGAAGGGTTTTCGTCAATGTTGCATGCTGATAAAATGCATTTAGTTGAGGAAACATTGCTACATCATTTAGGAAAAACAGCAGAAATTTTAGTTTTTCTTTTAGGAGCTATGACCATAGTTGAAATCATAGATTATTTTGATGGATTCTCTACGATTAAAGGTTATGTAAATTTTAAAAGTAAAAAGAAATTACTATGGATGTTTGCCATTCTTGCATTCATACTTTCTGCAATTATAGATAATTTAACAGCCACTATTGTTTTAATTTCTATTCTACAAAAAATAGTTAAAAGTAGAGACGATAGAATTTGGTTTGCAGGTCTAATTATTATTGCGGCAAATGCTGGTGGGGCCTGGTCTCCAATTGGTGACGTAACCACTACAATGTTGTGGATTGCTAACAAAGTAAGTGCAGGCATGTTATTCCTTTATTTAATTATACCTTCTTTATTGTGTATGTTAGTACCTACAATTATAGCTTCTTTTTTACCAGCTTTTCAAGGAGATATAGCCAATGATGAAGAAGATACAGAAAAGCCTAAAAGTAAGTATAGTGCTATCATGCTGTATCTTGGTTTAGGAGCTATTGTTTTTGTTCCTTTCTTCAAAACCTTCACGCATCTTCCGCCTTATGTTGGAATGATGCTTTCTTTGGGAGTAGTAGCGACATTTGCTGAGATTTTTAGCAATGCTAAATTTTCAATATCTAGTGTAGAAGGAGAACAAGCGAAAGAACATTCAGACGGTGCACACCATAGTCCTGTTCATCAATCGTTATCAAAAATAGAAATGCCTAGTATTCTATTTTTCCTAGGGATATTGATGGCAGTAGCTGCTCTTGAATCTTTAGGAATTCTCTTTAATTTTGCAGACAGTTTAAAAGAAAGTATTTCTTTAATAGGTACAGAATTACCCGGCACGAAGGTCTCAGATTTAGTTGTAATCTTATTAGGTATTGGCTCTGCTATTATCGATAATGTTCCACTAGTAGCCGCGAGCTTGGGGATGTTCTCTGAATCTTTAGATAATCCACTATGGCATTTTATTGCTTTTTCAGCAGGTACAGGTGGAAGTATGTTAATTATAGGTTCTGCAGCAGGAGTGGTTGCTATGGGGATGGAAAAAATTGATTTCTTCTGGTATTTAAAGAAAATATCATGGCTAGCACTTGTTGGTTTTCTGGTAGGTTCAGCCTCTTTTATGGTTATACGACAACTTATATAAATTAACACCCTTATACATTCTGATTGTTTTTTGAACAATTTATATTTTAATACCCCGTTATTAAATTAAATAATTTTAAAAGTATGTTGTCATATTTACAAGAATCACCCGAAATTGTAACAGCAGTTTCAGAAGAAAAAACTCTATCTGTCTTCAAATTAATTGCAGATGGTGGGTTAGGAGGTCAAATAATTATTGGAATCCTTTTTATTCTATTAGCCGTTTCTCTTTATATTTATTTTGAACGATTTTTTGCGATAAAAGTTGCTTCTAAAGTTGATAATAACTTTATGAATCAGATTAAAGATTATGTTTTAAATGGAAAATTAGAAGCTGCTGATGCTTTGTGCAAAAAAACAAATTCCCCAACTGCTCGATTAATCGAAAAAGGAATATCAAGAATAGGAAAACCTCTAGATGATATCAATAAAGCAATTGAAAACGCCGGTAAATTAGAGGTGTATCAATTAGAGAAAAATGTGAGTGTGATTGCTACAATAGCTGGAGCTGCTCCCATGATTGGTTTTTTAGGTACTGTGATTGGAATGATTGTTGCCATTCATGAAATTGCTAATGCTGGAGGTCAAATAGATATTAAATTACTCTCTGATGGTTTATATACTGCCATGACTACAACAGTAGCAGGTTTAATTGTGGGTATTATTGCATATATATCCTATAACCATATTGTGGTAAAAACAGATAAGGTGATGTATCAAATGGAGGCAAAAACAGTTGAGTTTTTAGATTTATTAAACGAACCTGTATAATGAATTTAAGAGGTAGAAATAAAGTAAATCCAAATTTCAATATGTCTTCAATGACAGATATTGTTTTTTTACTACTCATTTTTTTTATGCTCAGTTCAACGCTAGTTACTGTTAGTGCCATAGACGTATTATTACCAAAAGCAGGAGGAAAAACAGAAAATAATGCCTCGGTGTCAATTTCAATAACTAACCAATCTAAATTTTATATAGATAAAACTTTGGTGAGTGAGAATAATTTAGAATTAGAAATTTTAAGAAAAGTAGGTCTCGACAAGAAAAAAACAATAGTCATAAGAGGAGATCAAAATGTACCTTACAAAAGTGTAATGAAAGTTATTGATCTTGCCAATAAGAATAAACTCAAAATGATCTTAGCTGTCAAAGGAAAATAATGGCAATTTTAGATACCAAACATAAAAAAAAGTCCTCGATATTAACAACAATTATTTTAATTGCGTTTGTATGGGGGATTTTTAGTTTTGGATTACAATATCAAGACCCTCCAATAGAGTATGGAATTGCAATCAATTTTGGAACATCAGATGTGGGTTCTAAAAAACCGAAAAATGTTTCGGTTACAAAGTTACCGGAACTTTTGAAAGGAGAGCCTTTGATAGTTCAAAAGCCCCAAGAGGAGAGGTCTGAAGAAACAGTCGAGGATATTCCTGAAGAAATTCCAAATGATGTTATTCGCTCTCAAACTGAGAATAATACGACAATACCTCAAAAACCAAAAGACATACTGAAGCCCTCACCAAAAAAACCATCAAACAACACCTTAAAAGCCTTTGATAATTTATTAAAAGGTGACACATCTGATGGAAAGCCAATAGGAGACGGTGACGATGTTCAAGAGGGATTAAAAGGTAATGAAAACGGTGATTTAGTTTCTAAAAAATATTATGGAAATACAAATAAGTCTGGAGATCCTAATTATAATTTAGCAGGAAGAGAAGCTCTAACAAAACCAAAAGAACAACCCAACTGTGAAGAGGAAGGTATTGTTGTTGTTAGTATAGAAGTAGATAAAAAAGGTAAGGTAATTAGAGCTGTTTCGGGGGTAAAAGGGACTACAAATTCAGCTAATTGTTTATTAAAACCCGCAAGAGAAGCCGCATTGAAAACAACCTGGAATGCAGATCCAAACTCACCATCTAAACAAAAAGGAACAATTATTTACAAGTTTTCACTCACAAAATAATGACCTATAAAGACACAATTGAATGGATGTTTTCTCAATTGCCAATGTACCAAAGACAAGGGAAAACTGCTTTTAAAAAAGATCTTACCAATATTCTTGCTTTTTGTGATGTTTTAAAACATCCAGAACATAAATTCAAATCAATTCATGTGGGTGGAACCAACGGAAAGGGGTCTACTTCACATATTTTGTCTAGTGTATTACAAGAAGCGGGTTATAAAGTTGGGCTATATACCTCACCTCATTTAAAAAATTTTACGGAACGAATCCGAATTAATGGAGAAGAAGTTTCTCAAAATTTTGTTGTTGATTTTATTGCTAAGAATAAATCTTTTTTAAATAAACAACAGCTTTCATTTTTTGAAATGACTGTTGGTATGGCTTTTGATTATTTTGCAGAACAACATATAGACATCGCCATTATAGAAGTGGGTTTAGGAGGGCGATTAGATTCAACAAATGTTATAAACCCTGAAGTTTCAGTGATTACAAATATAGGCTACGATCACACACAATTTTTAGGAGATACGCTCAAAGAAATTGCTTCTGAAAAAGCAGGGATTATAAAAAATAATACTCCCGTGGTTATTGGTGAAGATCAGGATGAAGTTATGGATGTATTTATTCACAAAGCATCAGAAATGAATGCAGACATTCACTTTAGCTCTTGTGTAAAACATAATTATACCACTGACTTGTTAGGAAGATATCAAGAGAAGAATATAAGAACTGCCTTACAGACTTTACAGGTGTTGAGAGGTTTTACAATTTCGGAAACTCATATTCAAGAGGGTTTATTGCATGTTGTTAAAAACACAAACTTCAGGGGGCGATGGCAAATTTTACAAGAACAACCAAAAGTTATTTGTGATACGGCGCATAACAAGGAAGGATTACAGATTGTGTTGAATCAATTAGGGAAGCAGTCTTTTAAAAATCTTCACATAGTTTTGGGTGTGGTAAATGATAAAAAGTTGGAGGAGCTACTTCCTCTTTTTCCAAAAGAAGCCAACTACTATTTTTGTAAACCTGACATCCCAAGAGGATTAGATAAACATGAATTGGAGGTAAAAGCTAATTTATTTGGCTTATATGGAAGCACATATGAATCCGTAAATGAAGCCTGTTTACAGGCGGTTTTCAATGCAGGCAAGGAAGATTTAGTATTTGTTGGGGGAAGTACATTTGTAGTAGCAGAAGTAGTTTAAAAAAGTGAGTATTTTACTTTAATTAGTTGAACCCATCACTTTTTTGTAATTTTGAATATATAATTAAAGACCCTCAAGGAACACTTGTGATGGATATAAAAAAACTGGCCCGAGAAGTATTTGAAATTGAAGCAAAAGAAATTGCATCACTAAGCCACAGATTAACGGATGATTTTGAACATGCCATTAAGGCTATTCATCAAAGTTCAGGAAAGCTAATTGTTTCTGGAATGGGAAAATCTGGGATCATTGGAAAAAAGATAGCAGCAACTCTAGCTAGCACAGGAACACCAAGTTTTTTCTTGCATCCAGGAGAAGCTTATCATGGAGATTTGGGTATGATTGAAGAAAATGATACTGTATTATTAATATCAAATTCTGGAGAAACAGATGAAGTACTGAAGCTAATTCCATTTTTGAAACATCAAAAAAATATTACCATCTCTATGAGTGGAAATGAGGAGTCTACTTTAGCAAAAAACACCAAGTATCACCTAAATATTTCAGTAGAGAAAGAAGCTTGCCCTCTTTTGTTAGCTCCAACTTCTTCTACAACTGCAACTTTAGTTATGGGAGATGCTATAGCGGTTACTTTAATGAAATTAAGAGATTTTAAAGAAGAGAATTTTGCAAAATTTCACCCTGGAGGTAGTTTAGGTAGAAGGCTTTTGACTACTGTGGGTGATGTGATGAAAAAACAAGATTTACCCAAAATAAATTCCAATGCTACGATAAAAGAAGTTATTCAAAGCATCACTGAAGGGAAGTTAGGTTTGGTAGTAGTATTAGAAGATAGTGGAATTAAAGGAATTATTACTGACGGAGACATTCGAAGAGCTATGGAATCTAGAGAAAAAGAATTCTTCAGTTTATTTGCTAAAGACTTAATGAGTCTTCATCCAAAATTAATTCACGAAAATGAAAAATTAATTACAGCAAGTACTATTATGAGTAAAAATAAAATCAACTCTTTACTCGTTGTAAATACTACAAATGATTTTGTGGGCGTGGTTCAAATGTATGATTTAGGTTTGTAACTCATGAAAAAAGTAATCATAATTCCAGCCAGACTAGATTCCTCTAGATTACCAAAAAAAGTATTGTTAGACCTCAAAGGAAAGACTGTCATCCAAAGAGTCTATGAGCAATGCCTAAAAGTTAAGAATGTAGATGGGATTTACATAGCAACTGACAGTATAGAAATAAAAGAGGTTTGTGAAACCTTTACCAATAATGTTATTATTACAAAAAGGACACACAATTCTGGAACTGACCGAATAGGAGAGGCCGTTTCAGCTGTAGATTGTGATATTGTGATTAATGTTCAAGGAGATGAGCCTTTTATAGAACCCAGTCTTATCGAAGCATTGGTGAATTCGTTTTCAAATTCTGAAATTTCTATGTCTAGTGCTATGAGTAAAATCAATAATGTAAAAGATTTACAAAATACTAATGTTGTAAAAGTGGTTACAGATCTTCATAACAATGCTCTCTTTTTTTCCAGATCTCTTATTCCATTTCCAAGAGACGTTAAAGAAATTTCAACCGCTAACGAAGTGTTAGAAGAATCTCAGTTTTTTAGACATATTGGTATTTATGGTTACCGTAAAGATTTCTTATTACATTTTGTTAATCTGGAACAAAGTTACCTAGAGAAAGTTGAAAAACTAGAACAATTAAGGGCTTTGGAGAATGGCTTTAAAATTAAAATGATAGAGGCCAGCTCAAGTCTTATTGGTATTGATACCCAAGAAGATTATGAGGAAGCATTAAAAAAATATTGAGTTCATAAAATTGTAATAAACTCTATTTCATAGGATTAAAAACAAATCAAAATAAACCTCTTTTTTTCTTTGTTAAGTTTAAAAACCCTTTTATATTTGCACCCGCTTGTATGAATTTATACATAGAAGGGCAATTAGCTCAGTTGGTTCAGAGCACTTGGTTTACACCCAAGGGGTCGGGGGTTCGAATCCCTCATTGCCCACATCACTTACAATCCTGATGAATTTTTCATCAGGATTTTTTGTTTTAAGAAAATGAGAAGCTCGCTTTATCATTTTCTTAAAACAAAAAATACGCTACGAGCGCAGCTCGTAAGGATTGTATTTGCAGTAGTGGTTTCAATAGGGGATATGCAATCCCTCATTGCCCTCAGATGAGAGCAAAAAGGATTTAGCGTAATTATTGACTTTTGCTATTTTAAAATGAGGTAAACTAGGGATATTTAATCCCTTATTGCCCACGTCACTATATTGTCTTGATAAATTTCCACCTAGATTTTTTCTTTTTAAACAAGCTATTACAGGGCTTAATTAAGAATTAATTCACACTAATTTCCTATTCAACAAACTAAATTATTGTAATTTGCTTGCCAGTTTCACCATATTTTAAAAATTTATATTTATTTTACATTTTAGAATGTATTTTGCTCATATGAGTCATCTGAAAAATATTATTTGATAATACATGAAAAACTTTGCATTATTAGGGGCAGCAGGTTATATAGCTCCTCGACATTTTAAAGCGATAAAAGAGACTAACAATCTTTTAATTGCAGTTCTAGATAAGTTTGATTCTGTGGGCGTGTTGGATAGTTATTTTCCAAATGCTGATTTTTTTACGGAATTTGAAAGGTTTGACAGACATATAGAGAAGTTAAAAAGAAATCACACCAAACTAGATTATGTAAGTATTTGTACCCCAAATTACTTACATGACTCTCATATTAGAATGGCATTGCGAAGAGGTGCAGATGCAATTTGTGAAAAGCCTTTAGTTTTAAACCCTTGGAATGTTGATGCATTGATGGATATTGAAAAAGAATCGGGCCAAAAAATAAATACCATTCTTCAATTACGATTACATCCAAGTATCATTGCATTAAAAAATAAAGTAATGTCTGCTTCTAAAAATG
>Ga0233394_1000685_pt1 | contig 11562 bp, 14 predicted proteins | sample 24DmetaG_FD_190481 | JGI IMG/M metagenome (GOLD analysis project Ga0233394, IMG submission 190481) | Seawater microbial communities from Monterey Bay, California, United States - 24D | ecosystem: Environmental > Aquatic > Marine > Coastal | place: USA: California | collected 2016-11-02 | reverse complement strand
AGACTCACAGCAACAAGCCCAAGATGACGCAGTTGAAGCTTCTCAAGAAGTGCAAGACGGAGTTATTAATAATAACACAGCTAACATTGGCACATTATCAACAAAAGTTACAACAAACACAAATGACATTGAAAGACTAAAAGAGGGCGTATTCTTTAGTTCATCATACACTTGCACATACCCATCTAATCCAAACAGAGATCCAGAAGCTGGAAATCTGTATCTGCAGGACTTAGCTGCGTTTACTTATTCATATGCTGACACTAATCAAGTATTTATATCTAAAACAGATGAGCAAGGCAACGTAAGACAATTCACAGCTGTTCAAGAAGATGACGTTGTTGTATTAAATCAAGTAGAAAGCCCAAATTTTGGTAGATATTTAGTTATTAGCGTTCAAGATGTTGGAGATTATGTTCAAGTTATAGTAGAGCATTTAGCATCACAAGGAACAGTTATTGACGGAGAAAAGATTGCAATTCAGGCCTTCCCTGCCGCAGCAGAAATATGGACAGAACCAACAGTTGGAACTACAAACTACGTTGGTGATGTTACAATTAGCAAAGATAATAAAACAGTAGAGATTGACGCAAATGTTGCCGAGCTAGGTGTAAGGTCAAGAATTACAACACCATTACAATTAGAATTTAACACTAAAGATGGCAGCTTACCTGATTTAACTGTTAATGATGGTCGTGTAGATGTTAGGTCATCTTTATATGTAAATAATGTAGAAGTAGGAACAGCCGTAGGTAATGTACCTATTGGTGCAATAACTCTTTGGATGGGAGCAACAGCTCCAACAAATTGGGCAATATGTGATGGAACTAACGGTACACCGGATATGAGAGGTTTATTACCTATTGGTGTTAATGGTTCTTATGCTTTAGATTCTACAGGTGGTAGTGCTGATGCGATTGCAGTATCTCACTCACACACAGCTACAACAAACAGTACAGGTGCTCATACTCACTCATTGTCTGGAACATCTGGAGGTGGCGGAGGTCATACTCACTCAGCAGCAACAACAACAACGCCAGGCTCCCCACTCGTATCTGGTAGTAAAGCTGGTTTTGCTTATTTTCCAACCGGAGGCCAGAATGTAGCTAATAAAAATATAAACCCTGTTGGTAACCATACTCACAGCATAGCGGGATCGGCTGCCTCAAATGGTAATCATACTCACACAATTACAGTTGCAAGTGGAGGGGCAAGTGGTACTGGTAAAAACTTACCTCCATACAGAGCAGTTAATTACATTATGAGAATTAGCTAATGTTAGGGTTTCAATCCCTATCTGAAGCTGCAATATCATCATTAGCTGAGCAAAGTGGAAATGAAATTGATGGTATAGCTGTATTTAATGCTGATGCTTATTTAACATTTTTAGCTGGTAAATTAAAAACTGGCGCTGTTAATATATTATCTAATGGTGAATTAGAGGTAGCCGGTCAAAGATTAAGAGGTTCATATGGCTTTATAAATGGTGAAGCAACATTTGAAGCTAAAGGTGGTGCAATACGATATGGTATAATAGATATTGAAGGCAATGCTTATTTAATAACAGAAGGCGGAATAAATGGTTCAGGTTGGGTAAGGGTTGCTCCTAATACTCCTGAGTGGAAGTATTTACAAAGTTCTAAATGGAACAAGATTAATTAAAATAGGGTAAAACAATGGCAAAGAACAGAGTCAGTGAATGGGACGTTGTTAGTGATAACAACCTAGATATTAAAGGAATTAACATTTCCGATAATATGCCTCCATCTTTTGTGAACGATGCAATGCGTGAAATGATGGCACAAATTAAACAATGGCAATCAGGTTTGTATGAGGAACCATTAACCATTAAAGGTGATTTAGATATACAAGGTGCAATGACACTTGATGGAACACCTGGAACATCTGGTCAATTCTTAATGAGTGCTGGACCTGGTGAAACACCACAATGGGGAAGCGCAATTATACCTGACGCATTTAGCCCTGGTATGATTATATTATGGTCTGGCTTAACATCTACAATACCTACAGGTTGGGTATTATGTAATGGATTAGATGGTACGCCTAATTTAACAGATAGATTTGTAGTTGGAGCTGGAGCAACATATGGCGTTAATCAAACAGGTGGTTATAAAGATGCTACATTAGTTTCTCACAAACACCCAATCTCTGTAGGAGCTGCTGGAGCTCACTCACATACAGTAGCAACAACAATCCCACCAGGCTCGCCAATTGTATCTGGTAATAAAGCTGGTTTTCAGTATTATCCAACCGGAGGCCAGAATGTAGTTAATAAAAATGTAAGCCCTGTAGGAAATCACAGCCACACTGTTAATATGGGTAGTCAAGGTTCTTCCGCAACAAATAAAAACCTACCTCCATATTATGCTTTGGCTTATATAATGAGAAAATAAATTAACTAAGGAGATACATTGAATAAAGAACTAAAAGAAAATAACTACTTATTAATAGATAATTTTATATCAAAAGATGAAGCAAATAACTTACACAACAAGCTAAAAACAACGTTAAAAGAAAATCCTGACCAATTTGCTAAAGATAGTCAATGCCCTTTGTCTGATGCAATATATAACTTTAGACCTTTTTTAAATTTACTATGCCAAAAAATAAGCCATGTAAATTATATAATGGAAGAAAGTATGTTACCTTGTTACACTTATGCTAGAATATATCGTAATGATGATGAGTTAAAAAAACATATAGATAGACCCTCATGTGAAGTAAGCTTAACAGTTCACCTTGGTGGAGATGCGCCATGGGATATTTGGATGACAAAACCAAACGGTGAGCAAGTCGCTATAGATTTAAAACCTGGTCAAGCTGTTTTGTATTTAGGTGTTGTTTCAGAGCATTGGAGAGAAAAATATAAAGGGCAAGAATATTCTCAAGTATTTTTACACTATGTAAGAGGTAACGGAGAGAATTGGTTGCATTTTGGCGATAAGCATTAAGGAGAACACATGGAAAAAAGTACATACTAACAGGTTGGTTAGAACTTTAAAATAGAAGGACAATATGACAACAAATAGAATTTTATTAGGTGAATGGTTACCAGACCAACCTGACAGCACAGGAAGTCCTGCACCAAATCTAGAGATGGCTTTTAATGTTTATCCTAGTTCAACAGGCTATGCTCCATTTCCAAAAGCAACAAGAATAACTATTGATATGCCTAATAATGAGCGTATTAATGGCTTATATTCAGCTAGGCAAAATGAGCAAATTACAGCTATTGTAGGCACTGATTCTAATATATATAGAGGTAATAACATTGTAAAAGCTGTTGCTGGAACAATTAATGATATATCAAGGCCTGAAGGATATGCTTCAAATAGAAGAAACTGGCATTTTGAACAGTTTGGTTCTATTGTATTAGGAACAAACGGCACAGCTAAAATACAAAAATATGACATGGCCGGAGACGCCACGTTTACTGATATTGATGAAGCTCCAGTATGTAGAACAATGGCGATCGTGCGAGATTTTGTCTTTGCAGGTTACTGTGATGCAACATCAAATAAGGTTCAATGGTCTGATTTAAATAATGAAAATGTATGGGATAGTGACGATACAAACCAAGCCGACTTTCAGATACTTCCAAGCGGAGGAGCTGTTAAAGCCGTAACAGGCGGTGAATTTGGCTTAGTTATTCAAGAAAAAGCAGTTCAAAGAGCAAGTTATATTGGCACACCATTTGTGTTTCAATTCGACCTAATATCTGATAATACGGGTTGTATATCAGGAGCTTCAGCTATACAATACAACGGCGTAAGTTATTGGTTATCTGAAGCCGGTATGGTAGCTTGCGATGGTACAAAAGTAAGCAACATTGGTGAAGGTAAGATTAATGATTGGCTATTTAAAGAAATAGATAAAACACAGATTGAAGACGTATCAGTAGCTATTGACCCATTAAAGAACTTAATTGTATGGAATTTCCCCACATCATCAGAAGACAGAGTATTATTAAAGTATAATTATGAGACTGGTAGATTTGCAACAGGTAAATCATTAGCTCAAGTTGTAGCTGGTTTAATGACACAAAGTGCTTCATTAGACTCACTAGACTCTGAATATCCTATATTAGATGATATGCCTATATCTTTAGATTCTGGCTTACTAATTGGTGGTCAATTCTCATTCTGTGGAGCTGAAGATAAACATGTTGTTGCATTTAGTTTACTACCTGAAACTTGTTACATGACCACTAATGATATGGAATTTGATGGTTTTAGTGTCGCAACTTTGGCTATGCCTATTATTGAAAACGGTAGTGCTGAATTTCAAATAGCATCAAGAAACTCATTAAATGAGAACATACTGTTCAGTAACAATTCAGTAACTTCCGCAGAAAATAGAGCTGATTTACGATCGGGTGGTAAGTATCACCGAGTAAGAATACACCCTACAGGAGTTAAATGGACTAATGCAGTAGGATTTGATTTAGCTGTAACACCTCAAGGAAGTAGATAATGGCTAGTAAAAAAGGTATTATGTATCGCATATTGCCTTTTAATGGCATATGGAATAATAGGAATGTATCTGAAGTAGTTAATGGTATTATGAACGGTAAGATAAACGCAACAGGTGAAATAGAAATGCTATCAGCATCTCAAACTTTACTTGATGAAAGAATAGCACCTACATCAGTTATATTGTTTACAGCTAGGTCAAATACATCATTTGGCTTACCGTTTGTAAAAAGTAAAACTAAAGGTGAAGCAGTAATAGGTTACGAAGGCACGACTCCAATTACTTTTGATTATGTAGTTTTAGGTTAATTATGGGATTATTAGGAAACGCAAATAGTGGTGGATTAAATGCAACAAATAGACCTAACCCGTTTGGTTTAAGAGCATTCCCATACAAAGACGGTTATGGTGGTGAAATGATGCCAAAAGACGTTGGTTTTCATGGTTTAATACCTGGTCTTAATGGCCATAATATTACTGAGCTTTCAACCGGTGGCGTTAATGGTGAGCCATTTTACCCGCTAGTAACTGAGAAGCTTTATGATGGCCAAATAAACGACATTAAGAATTTAGAAGGTGGTTTACTCGGTAACAATTCACCAGAAGCACAAAGGTTACATGAGCACGCGTATCAAGAATATTTAAGAAGAAAAGCACTAGGTCAGGAGGCGTTTTATAATAGTATTTAACAATGTTGTATTTAACAAAAAACTATATAGGAGTAAGGATGAAGACACAGTTAATAGTAGTTCCGCCACAGTATGTCCATAAATACTGGGGGCTTGCAGAAGACAAGTTAAAGAAAGCAATAGATAAAGGGCAGGATGAATTTACATTAGAAAATTTAAGATATGCCTGCAGTAACGGAGCACAGCAATTGTTATTAATAATGGTAGAGGGCGTATGCAAATGTGCATTTACTACAATACAATATAATTTTCCATCATATAGATCGATGTATATTAGCTATATAGGTGGTAGAAATACAAAAGAAGGTTGGCAAGAGTTTTTGAATTATACAAAGGATCAAGGGTGTGATCGTGTAACAGGAAGTGCTGTAACGGAAAGTGTAGCTAGATTATGGGCAAAGCTTTATGGCTTTGAACGTAAATATATAACGGTAGAATTTAAACTTAACAAGGAACAAGAATGATATTACAATTTAAAGTGTGGTTACTTAAAAAACTGCTTAACGATGTTTCTAAGCATGGTATTGAAGGCGATACCAAATTAGCACACATTAATAAATTTGAAGATAAATTACTTAAAGCCGTAGGCGGAGAGGGAAGCATCAATCCCAAAACAGGTCTTAAGCAATATAAAGGAGGAGGCGGTGGTGGTAGCTCGCAAACAAGCAACCAATTAGACCCCAATATTGTTCCTTATGTAAAAGATGCGTTAAGTCAGCAACAAAAGTTATACAGAGAGGGTGCACCAGAATATTACGGCGGTCAAACTTACTTAGATCCCAATTCTGCTCAAAGTCAAGCAATGGCATTAATGAGTGCTCAAGGTAGAGCTGGTAGCCCTGAATTAAGACAAGCTAATCAATTAGCTCAACAAACAATGCAAGGTGATTTCTTACAAAATAACCCTAACTTTGATGCAGTAATGAATACGGCTGGACGCAAAGCAACAGATTTATATAATAGTGCTACTAACAAAACATTTTCTGACGCAAGTATGGCCGGGCGATACGGAAGTAATGCACACGCAAATTTGCAAGCCGGAAATGCTGGTAAACTAGCACAATCTTTAAGTGATACAGCAGGCCAGATGGCGTATAACAATTATGCCACTGAGCGCGGAAACCAAATGAATGTTATGAATAATGCGCAAAACTTTGCCGCTAATAATTACTACGATGCTAATCAATTAATGAATGCAGGTAATCAACAAGCTGGTTTCGACCAGGCGGCCCTTGACGCTGATATTTCGCGACATGATTACGGCCAAAATGCCGACCAACAACACTTAGCAAATTACACAAATGCTGTTTGGGGAGCTCCTGGTGGCTCAACATCAACAACATCACAATCTGGAGGAGGTAAATAATGGCTAGCGGAATGTTAATGGGTGCCGGTTTAGGTGCTGCAACAAGTATGGTAACAGGCCAAGATCCTCTAAAAGGGGCTGCAATAGGCGGTGCAATGGGTGGTATTGGAGGAGCAATGAGCTCGGCTCCAACGGCCGGAAGTGCTGCATCACAACAATTTGCTCAAGGTGGTTTTGTTAATCCAGCTTTAACAAGTGGGGCTGCAGGAACTGGCGCTTACAGTGGTGCAACAAGTATGATGACAAACCCTGGGTTGACCGAAACTGCTAGTTCTGGTATGTTTGGCGGGTTAGGTGATGCTGTATCAAGTGGTTTTGATTCAGTAAAAGATGCAACAGGTTTAACAAATAGAGACGTTACAATGATGGGTGTTAATCAAGGTTTATCAGCAATGCAACCTACACCTAAACAACAAATACAACATGCACCAGTGAATATATCTCGACCACAAGTTGATTTAACTCAAGGTGTATCTCCAATGAGTTCTAATCCTAGACTCAAAAGATTAAAAATGGAAGGGCTACTATAAATGGACTTTTTAAAAGATGTGTTCGGAACAGGAATGAATGTCTTTGGAGCTGGAGGTAATGAATCTACCAAAGAGCTTGAAGCGCTTGGTTTATTACAACCTGGAGCTAAAGAAAAGGCTGAAAATCAATCATTAATGAGAGGTTTATTAGGAACAGCTATTAGTTATATAGCTCAACCTAAAAATAAGAATTATGGTGATTCAATGCCTTATATTGGAAAAGCTTTACAAGATGGCATGACAACGGCACAAATACCGTTTGATCGTCTTAAAGAGACAGCTTCGGCAAATCAAAAGATTAAAGAATATAAAGATACACAAGAAGCTAAAGCAAATTATGCTGAGTTTAGTAAGGGTTTAGGTGCACAAACTCCTAATGATGTTATTAAAATAGGTGTCCCAGGTAACGCATTAAATCCAAATCTTACGGATGAAAATGGTGTTCAAGTTGCACCTAGTATGTTAGATAGCAGCTATAGACCAGAAGGTACAACAAAAGAAATAGAAATGTTTAACAAACAAAAGTATCTTGATAAGTATCTTGCAGAGGGCAAAATTACAGCTGAACAATATGCAGCTCATTCACCTGGTAATGATGAATATATCACTGTAGGTAAACGCTTATATAATGCTACTAAGAAAGAGTTTGTAGGTGAAGGCGAAGGCACAAGCGCAAACAATCAGATTGATTGGGATAATATGAGTCCAGCAGCTAAAGAAATTGATAAGCAATTTGGTGCTGTATATCATGAGTTCCAAGGGCAACAGTTTGATAAAGAAAAAATGATTACAGATCTTACAGAAGCTCAAAATATGTTATTAAATACACCTGAAGGAACAATAACTGGCAAGGCAGCCGGAGCCGCTCTTGATTCAGGAGCTTACAAGCTTGGTGTTTATAAAGAAGCAAAACAGGCAAGTGACCGAGTTTTAGGTGTTGTGCAAAGAAGTTTGAGAGAAACATTGGGCGCACAGTTTACTGAGGTTGAAGGTAAAATGTTAATGGAAAGAGCTTATAACCCATATTTGTCACAAGCTGAAAATGCAAAACGTGTTGGTAGATTGTTAGAATCAGTTAAAAAAGCACATGAAGAGAAACAAGCTATGATGGAGTATTATAGAGTAAATAAAACATTACACGGCTATGAAGGTAAATCATGGGCTGCAATTAAAAATGACGTTGCTAACTCTCTTGATGGATATGACAGTGATTCTGCGGCTGAAAATGGCACTAAAAAGTATGAAAAAACAAGCACAGGACAATTAGACTTATCTAAATATAAAATTATTGAGGAATAACATGGAATCAAAGGTTTATAAGTTACAAACTCCTGACGGCAAAGTTGTAAAGATTGAAGGGCCTGCTGGGGCTTCAAAAGCTGAAATAGTACAAATTTATGAAGGTATTAAAGGCAGACCTAAAATTAATAAGGTGGCTGAAGGTGCCCGTAAAATTGTGCAAGGTGCTACGTTTCAATGGGGTGACGAAGGTGAAGCTTATCTAAGATCTAGAGCTGGCAACGATCGACTAACTACAACAGATGATTATAAATCAGCTTATGAAGAATATAAAAGACTTCCCGCTTATCACAAAAGAAATGAACAACAAAAAGCAAGAGGGTTAGAGCTTGCTAATATACTTAAGAAACAAAAGCAAATTAAATCTGATGAAGTAGACGCTAAAGAAGACGCAGCTTATTTTGAAACAAGAGATAACTTAAGAGCACAAGGTAAAGAGTTTGAAAGACAAAATCCTAAAACTGCAATGGCTCTTGAGATTGCTGGCGGTCTGGCAACTCCCGCTTTTGGTGTTGGCGCATTAAAAGGTGCATCAACATTAGCAAAAATAGGGTCTGGTATGACCGGTGGTGCTTTATCAGGCGCTTTATTTGGGTCAGGTGCCGCGGAAGAAAAAGAAGATATGTTTGGCGATGCGGCTAAAAATGCTCTTATAGGTGGCGTAACAGGTGGAGCGTTATCAGGCATAGGTTCTGTTATTGCTCCTAAATTACAAAAAGGTGCAAGAAAGCTAATGGACGACGGTGTTGAATTAACACCCGGTCAAGCTATTGGAGGCGGACTTGATAAACTTGAACAAAGGGCTGGGTCAGTTATGCCTGGTGTTAACAAAGCACGTGGTCGCGCAATGAAAAAATGGAATGAAAACATTATTGACGATGTTATCAAACCGTTAGGTATTAAGGTTGGGCGTAATGCAGATGATGACATAACATCAATGGTTAAAAAAGGGCAAGAAGCATTAAGTAAATCATACGATGATGTATTACCTATGATTTCAATGAAAGCTGATGATATTTTTAATGATACATTAAACCAAATTTCTAAGAAGCAAATAATGGGTGGTGATGCATCACGCAAAGCTGCAAGAGAATTAAAGAAAATACAAGGCTTTTTTAGGGGCAATAAAGTATCAGGTAAATCTATTAAAGAAGCACAAAGTTATATTGGCGACAGAATTCAAGCTTACGCAGGAACTACTAATGCTGATGATAAAGCCGTATTGTCTATATTAGAAGATACACTTGATGCTGTAATGGACACAGTTGAAAGACAAAATCCTAAATATGCAGAAAAGCTAAGAACAATCAACAAAGCTTACGCTAAGTTTATTAGGGTTGAAGGTGCGTCAGCTAAGCTTAATGGCGCTGAAATGTTTACACCAAAACAATTTGGACAAGCAGTAAGAGCTGCAGATAAATCAAAACGTAAGAGAGCAGTTTCGGCCGGAAATGCCTTAATGCAAGATATAGGTGAGCAAGGTCAATTGCTTGGAAACACAGTTCCTGATTCTGGAACTGCTGGTAACTTAATTACAAATACATTGTTATTAGGTGGTGGTTCATTTATGATTACACCTTGGATGGCGGCTATACCTGGGTTTAGTGCAATGATGTATTCAAAGGCAGGCATAAAAGCTTTTAACAAATGGGCAAAATCAGGTCAATCAAGACAAGCATTAAGAGACATAGCTAAGAAGTATTCAGGGGCTGGAGCAAGTGGATTATTAACACTCCAGGACTGAGTGGAGTAGGGAGGTTAACTATATAGGAATATTTATATGGAAACTCATGAATTAATAACATTAAGTTACCCGGCATGGCAATGGGCTGTAGGCGTCGTTGTTGGTCTAGTAGTATGGGATAAATGGCTTAAAAGGGTTTGGAATAAAGTATGGAATTTTTTAACAAAATGAACACTAAAGAAACATTAGTAAGTGTTATAGCACTGGTCTCCGCCTTTATTGGCGGGGATTACCTTGACACTGTTGAACCACAAACTCATACCCACATAATAACAGAAGAATGCACTGTAGTAAGGCAAATAGAAAAGGAATTATAATCAATAGTTTAAGCCAATTGTCATATATATACTGTAAGAACAATTAAAAGGGGATAAATATGAAACCTAAGATTTTAGTAATAGATATTGAGACGAGTCCTGCTTTGGGACATATCTGGAAGTTATTTGATGTAAACGTATCTTTATCACAATTAGTAGACACAAGTAAAGTAATTTGTTTTGCAGCCAAATGGGTTGGGGATAAAAAAGTTGCATTCCATTCCAATCAAGAGGATACTCATAAAGCAATGATTAAAAAAGCATGGACTTTATTTAATGAAGCCGATGCAGTTATTGGGTATAATTCTAAAAACTTTGATTGCAAGATTTTAAATAAAGAATTTATATTAGCTGGATTACCACCACCTACCCCGTATAAACATATTGACTTACTACAGACTATGAGACAAAACTTTAAGTTTATGTCAAATAAGTTAGACCATGTTTCACAAGAATTAGGAATAGGTAAAAAGACATCGCATCAAGGTTTTGAACTTTGGCAAGCTTGTATGAACAATGATACAAAAGCTTGGAAATTAATGAAAAAGTATAACATTAATGATGTTAAGTTAACTGAGGAATTATACGATCGTATAAAACCATGGTTGAAAACTACATTTAACTTTAATGAATTTTCTGAGCTACCTGTATGTCCAAATTGTGGTGGTTCTGATTTAATGAAGAATGGTATATATAGAAGTGCAACAAGAGCTTATCAGAAACATGTATGTAAATCTTGCTTCGCACATAGTAAATCTAACATAATAATACCAAAAGAAGGAAGTAAGGTAACACAGCGAGCAATATAGGTCTCATATAAGGCCCGTGGTCGCATTTAAATAGGTTCCGTATACGTTAAGCTAGGTAGAAACGGTACGGGGCTTTAAAGCACATTTCAGATGATTTGTGCTTTTTTTTTCCCTTTTAAAACAAGGACTTAAAACTGTATAAATAATTAGTGTAAAATAAAAATAACCTTTTGTGTTCTGAATACACCTTTATATTGTAAGCGTTATAAATAAATGTACTTTTTTTAAAAAACAGTTTATAATGAATACATAAACAACAAGGAGAAACAAACATGGATAACGAAAACTGGGAAGTAGATTGGGAAATAGCGCAAG
>Ga0233394_1000677_pt1 | contig 11626 bp, 7 predicted proteins | sample 24DmetaG_FD_190481 | JGI IMG/M metagenome (GOLD analysis project Ga0233394, IMG submission 190481) | Seawater microbial communities from Monterey Bay, California, United States - 24D | ecosystem: Environmental > Aquatic > Marine > Coastal | place: USA: California | collected 2016-11-02 | reverse complement strand
CAAGAAAGCCCAGACGTTATCTTTGTCGCAAGCAATTTCTCGGATGGCAGCAGCGCTCAAATTCAGGAAGAGCTTTCCTGGTAGCTGCGCCTTGGTGAAAGTACTGACGCTCAGCCTGGCCATGAAACGCTCCAGAGCAACCATACAGTGCTCGCGTTGGGCCTGCTCGAAGAGCGCTTGGGGTGATTCCAGACGCGAGCCTGCCGGGCCACGGGTGAGCGCCTCGTAGCCCAAGACCTCGCCGGACGATAGCGTTCCGATGGGCTGAAAGACCACGCGCAGGAGTTGCTTTTCCATGCACTCGGCAACAGACACGGTCATTTGGTAGCTCGACAAAGACATAGATGACGACAGGCAACCGCTGGCCGCCTCTGTACAACGTCGATGCGACCATCGACAACCAGGCGCCAGAAAGGCGCTGCACGCCTACTGAGCAGAGGGGAGAGACAATGGGTGGGCCGGGATGGGCAATGCGCCTGCCCCCTCCGCATCGCAACGCTGCTACCGGCACTTGGCTTGATTGCGGCACCACGACGGGATGCCCGACGCTTCACCTCGTTGTCGCCGCCAACATCCATCCTCTCCCGAAAAAAAAGGGAGACGCGGCGATGTCGCTGCGCCCGAAGGACGGGTGGCGGGAGAGAGGTGCGTCGCCGTCCGGTCGAGAATGTATGTGGGTGCGGAGGTGCGTGTCGAGAGTGTTTTTAAGTTTTTTTAGTTCAGTTGTTAAACGTACTAAATTCGAGAGCTGACATCAAACCGTCATATGCACGCATCCGCCCCGGACACGTGCCAAGAACCGGAACGGGTAGGCTGGGCCCTAAAATCAGGTTCAAGGTCCCTTCTGCGACCTATGAAACGTCAAGGCACGCATTCAAAGTGCTCGCTCCGGACTCCTTGGTCTGTGTAACCGACGCACATCGCATCCACACATTTTCCCGTGGTTGCGTTGACCTCTCTGCATCGCTCGACCTCGAAGCCTCCATGGACTGGGGGAGCACCACTTTTGACGTGGGTAGGCAGGGCCGTGAGAGGCGCGTCCTCAATAGAGGGGTTTGCAGGAGAGTCTTGGGCGGGCACAGCCGACTTCGTATTGGCGCTCGTCGGCGCAACCACCTGCGCCGATGCGCTGCCGCCTAATAATGCTAGCCCCATCAATAAAACCGTGAATGGGCGCACGTGCAAACGCTTTGGCATACCGGCCTCCCATCAATAACTGCCCTAGCATAAAACATGCTGCGAGAGCACAAAACATAATCATTCTCTCTCGCCTTGCGCACTATATTTAACAATTCTTAGATATGCGATTTAATTTATGCGGGAAATAATCTGATTCATTTGTGAAGCAATATTGTTAACTTCCATGAATCAATATTTTGCTTCGGCAAATAGCGTGGCTAGCTAGTGAGGCCTTCAGCTATCTCCGCCAAGCGCGCGGCCTGCGCGGAGGCGCGCCGGTAAGATAAAACGTTTGGCCTCCCAGCTTTGCTCTTTGAGTCACGCCGTAAGTCCAAGGACTTAAGGGGGTAGCTGAGTGGCAGGTTGTCCCTGAGGAACTGATGAGAGGGGTGCGCGGCAAGGGGTCGAAAGAATGTCGCTGTAGGTGAGTCAGGTAGCGGTTGTCCGCTCTTCCGGTCAGGAGCAGCCAGTCCGCACAACACGATGAGCCCATCGGCATGGCCAAGGAAATCGTTCACAATCAGGAACATCTGAACCTTGGCTGACGCCAGTGCACAAGTGACCGACTCAGAGCTTCGAGAGGAGCACTACGCTTACGTACTCGACATCTCCGACAGACTTGGATTGCCGCCCGATGTCGTGGCTCCGGTTTTTCGTGAGACGCTGCGAACATTGTCGGCTGGAGCAACTGTGGAAACCTACGTAGTCCTTCTTGCCGCCAAAAAGACGCTCTCAAAACTCAGGTCTACGGCTGGTGCCAACGGCACCTTCCACGACGAATTCTGATTGCGGCGGGTAGAGCTCAAAGAGATACCAGACCAGCGCTAGGCCCGCGCCGACGTCGCCTTTTCGTCGGTGACGATGAACTCGCCAACTGCCACGGTCCCGCGTCTAGGGCAACATTGAAGAAACCCCATACACGCCAGCAAGCTATGCCGGAAATATCGTCTTACGACCAGCGAGAGATTCAGGAATTCATGGGGTTAATCGCGCCGTGGGGCGCGGCATACAGGGATGCTACGTTTAGCTTCTTAGGCGTGAAGAATGGTGACCATGTCTGCCTTGCCCAAGGACATGTAATTCTTCCAACTGGCAAGCAATTGCCACCCTTGCTCGAAGTCGTACGCCGTCCATCTGGGCTGGCAGTATTCGCTTATCTACGCTCGGCCTTGATTGCAGCGGCCTTATTGATGCACTCGTTGGAGATGGGGTACAAACTGTATTCGGGGTTCAATCGGGCCAACCGGAGTCGGTGACGCTCCAGTAGCGACGTTGCTTGAGTGAATGACAAGTATGCTTACTCGCTAGGCAAATCGCTGCGGATTGCCGTGATGGTGAGGCGGCGGGTGAAGCATAGGATGTCCCTCGACATCCTGATGAAGTTAGATGAATATACGCGAATGCGGTTGCAACTTGGCGGGTTCGGTCGCTGATGATATGGCGTATGAAAAAATATTGGTCGTCCTGAATAAATCATTAAAAATAGTTTTTGCAAATAAAGCTATTATTGACGGTGGGCGAGGATAAGTGTGGTCAAATACGCAAGATTACAAAGTCTTCATGCGCGGATCTTCCTCGTCATATGCGCGGCGGCATTCCCGCTGCTGATAGGTTCTGGGTATTATTTATATAAGCAATCTGAGCTGGTTCGCGTTGCTGCGCAGGTAGAGGCCAATCAATATCTCACGCTCGCCGCAGAGTACGCGCAGGCGGAAATTCTCGGCGCGGGAGAGGCTCTTGACGCAATTTCGGCAACGCCATCCATACAGAGCAGAAACTGGGCGCTTTGCAACGAGTATCTTCATAGGCTTGTCACCCAGCGTGCAGACCGCTATTCCAATATCGGCGTAGTCGATTTGAACGGAAATCTGCTTTGTAGCGGGGTCCCTGTATCGGCGAGGACGTTATTCAATTTTGCCGATCGAACCTATTTTCAGCTTGCTTTGAAGCGACCTGGTTTAGCTGTTGGTGATTATCAGACGGGGCGGCTCACTGGCCTACCTGCCATCTCTGTCGCCACGGCAATGCGCGATGGGGGCGGCAAACCTTTCGCCGTCGTGTTCGCCTCATTAAGGCTGACATCCCTTGAGCGTGAGAGCCCGAACTCGGTCGATAGCGAGGCCCGCATTACGATCCTCGATCGAAACGGAGTGATTTTGCTGGCCTCAGACCCCCTGATCGGGCGGGTTGGACAGTCTCTCCAGCGCTCCGGGTTGCGCGAAGCGTTCATGGCACGGGCCCGCGATGTTCGCATCTCAACAGACGCGACAGAGCCGTTTCGGCTGATTGGGTCCATGTCAGCCGGACCCCGCGACGATCCATCGGCAATCACGGTGCTCTACACGTCGCGTGGGTCGGCTGTGTTCTCCGGCTTATATCGCGATCTAAGGCTGAGGGCGCTTGCCGCGCTCGCCTTGATAGCGATAGCCGTCAGTGCCGGGTGGACAGGCACAAATGCGCTGATCGGCAAGAACATTCGCCGTATCGCCAACGCCGCAGCGCGCATGCGAGGGCGCGATTTTCACACGCGAGTCGCCCATGAGGTTTCGGGTAGCGAGTTCCAGCTGATAGCCGTGCAACTCGATGAGATGGCGAAGGAGTTGGAGCAGCGGGAGCGCGAGTGGATGTCCTCGATCCAGAGGCAGTCTCATCAAGTGGATCTCTTGCGGCGGATCGCGCAAACCGAACCGCTTGAAGGCATTCTTCGCTCCATATGCGAATTCGCCGAAGAGCAGGTGCCCGGCGCGCAGGCATCGCTGCTGCTCGTCGACGAAGATCGTTGCGTCACAAGCTGCATCGCCCCCAAGCTTCCCAAGTCCTATTGCGACAGCCTCATTGGTATTCGGGCAGTCAGCGGCGCGGGCTCTTGCGGCACGGCCATTGCGGAGCGCAGAGTCATTGTTTCGGAGGACATCGAAAGCGACCCTCTGTGGGTGGATTTTCGGACGCTTGCAACGTCACATGGCCTGCGCGCGTGTTGGTCGTATCCGGTCATTTCTACCGGAGATCGAGTCTTTGGTTCGTTTGCGCTCTATTTCAATGAGCAAAGAGCGCCACGGCCGGACGAACTTCCTGTCAGTCGAATGGCGGCGGAAGTCGCTGCAGTCGCGATCGACCGATACCAGACTGGTGAGGCGCTTGCCCAGTCCGAGGCTGAATACCGCTCACTTTTCGAGACGAATCCGTATCCGATGTGGGTGTCGGAAAGCGCGAGCGGAAAGTTTTTGGCAGTCAACGATAGTGCGATCAAACACTACGGATTCTCCCGTGAGACTTTCCTGGCGATGCGGGCGAACGATCTGGACGCACCGGAGCAGCACTCCCAGAAGAGCGAACCATCGACGGAAAGCGGCGGTGAGCGGCCGACCGTGACGAGCGGCGTCAAGCTGCATCGTGATGCTCGCGGGGATACACTTGAAGTGGAACTTGCATACTTTCCGCTTCGCTTTCAGGGACGGAACGCGACACTTGCGCTCATTTCCGATGTCACCTACCGGAGCGCGCTGACGCACACCATTCGTGAGCAGAAGGAGTTCTTTTCACTGCTCATGGGTTCGACGGTGGAAGCGATCTGCGGATTGGACCAGAACGGGTGTTGTACCTTCGCGAATGCTGCCTGCGAACGGCTGCTTGGCTACTCCGCTCAGGAGCTCGCGGGTAAGCCAATGCACGCGCTGATACACCACACGCACGAAGACGGCTCCCCGTATGAACTGGCCGCATGCCAGATTCAGAACAGCATTGCGTCAGGGGCGCACGTTCATGTGGACAATGAGGTGTTCTGGAGAAGCGACGGCACGTCACTGCCGGTCGAGTATTGGGCCTATCCCATTGTGCGGGACGGTCAGGTGGCCGGCTCGATCGTTACCTTCATCGAGACGAGCGAGCGCCGCAGGCAGCAGGACGAGTTGCGCCGCCGCGCGACGTTCGATGACTTGACCGGGCTTCTGAATCGCCCAAGTTTCGTCACGGCTCTCGAAACCCGACTGCAGCAGGCAGACGCCAGCGAGCGCCATCCCGTCGTCGCCATCCTGGATCTTGATGGATTCAAGGAGATCAACGACTCACTCGGGCATGCCACGGGCGATCAACTTCTTCGGGGCGTGGCTGAACGACTTACTGATCAGTTGGGTCCCCACGCTGACGTTGGCCGTCTGGGTGGAGACGAGTTCGCTTTCGTCGTGGACGAGAGCTATGGTCCGCCAATCGCTACGCGCATCGAGGCGGTGATGGAGTCGATTCGTCGACCGTTCAGCATCGCTGGGCTCGACCTCGCAATCAACGGAAGCGTAGGGGCCGCGCGATATCCGGGAGCGGGTCTTGACGTGGATACCCTCCTTCGCAGTGCTGATGTCGCAATGTATGTAGCAAAGAGGGAGGGACACGGGTTCACCTTCACCGATAGGGTCGATGCCGGAACTCCACGCCCCTTTCTGCTGAGTGAATTGCGCAGGGCGCTGCAGGAGGACGAGTTCATCTTGCATTTCCAGCCCACAATTCCCCTCCAGGGGCTACCTCACTTCGGTTTCGAGGCGCTCATTCGGTGGAACCATCCACGGCTCGGGATCGTGGGTCCGGGCGAGTTCATGCCGATGGTTGAAGTCAGCGATCTGATTCACCCGCTCACAGAGTGGGTCATCGCCTCTGCCGTATCGCGTTTCAAAACCATCATCGAATCATGGCCCAACGCGTTCGTTGCAGTGAACGTCTCGATGCGCAATTTGATCAACCAGAAATTCACTTCGAGCGTTCAGTATCTGGTCGAGCAGAATCGATTTCCGGTGAACTGTCTCAAGATCGAAGTCACGGAAAGTGCAGTCATGGCAGACCCCGACCGTACGCTGAGAGCCCTGAATGAACTTCATGGCCTTGGTGTTCGGATCGCGGTCGACGATTTTGGTACGGGGTATTCCTCTCTCGCCTACCTGCAGAAGCTGCCGGTGGATGACCTGAAGATTGATCGCTCCTTCGTGAGTGGTCTCTCTGGGAGCCAGCCATCAAAGGCGATCGTGCACTCGATCATTTCGCTGGCGCACAGTCTGGGCCTGTCGGTGACGGCGGAAGGTATTGAGTCGGAAGCAGACATGCGGATTCTTCGCGCCGCCGGCTGCGATTTTGGGCAGGGATACTACATCGGCCATCCGATGCCATTCGATGCAGTGCATGACTGGTTGAAGTCGCGCAGCTTTGTATAGCAGTAGCCAGGCAATCACTGGAGCAGGACCATCTCAGTTGCTGGTCGCCCGGCAGCACTGCTCACGCTCACGAAAGATATTTGGCCCACATACGCGCATGACGGTTATCGTCGGGTGGGTAGATCTTGCTGAGGAATGGCTGTAAATGCATTGGCAAACCCATTTGCTGTTGCTGGTGTCGGAGGAATCGGGTTGCCGACGCTGCCGCGCCGCATTGGGCTCGAGCGGCAGATCAGCCCGGTCCTACGCTCGCGCGAACCGAGCGTGCGGCAGTCGCTCATTCTGAAGACCCTGCCAGCAATGACAACGCGCAGGTCTTTGCCGCGCGTCGCGAATCGAAAAACAACTTTCAATGATCACGCGCTGTGTCGGTCGGCCTCGGAGCGCGTGACTAAAATATGGCGTTAGACGGTTTGATTGACAGCGGCAGGCGCGCGCTGAGCGTGGCGCATCGGGTCGTTACGCCTCTTGGGGTTCTGCCCGCGCCCTTGAGCAGGCGGTTCTGTGGCGATATGACGGTGGCGGGTAACGCGTTCAGCAGTCCGTCTGCGCTGACCGCAAGAGCGGAGCATCTCGTCGCTATAGGGGACGCGAGTCACGTTGCGGCGACTGCAGATCGCTTGTCGGTGCGGCGCCAAGCGACTGAAGCTTTCGGTAGATGCGATTGCGCGAAACACCCAGTGCGCGTGCGGCGGCTGACACGTTGCCGCCGTTCGATTTGAGCACCTGCCGGATGAGCGAGGACTCCAGTAGATCCAACGTCGCCTGGTCTGCCGATACCGGCAGCATGTCGTGTGCCGGTGGCTCCTGTGCCGGTTGCTCCCGATGACGTACATCTTCCAGGAAATCGTCTGGCAGATCATCCAACTGGATCTCATCGCCCTCGGCCATGACCATTGCCGAACGCACGAGATTGACCAGTTGGCGTATGTTCCCCGGCCAGTCGTATGTCTTCAACAGGCGCAGGACTTCGGGGGCAACCCGGAAGCGCTGACCACCGTGCTCACCAACCAGGAGGCGATTGAGCACCGCCTCGAAGTCACGCCGCTGCCGCAAGGGCGGGAGCTTGACCAATAGTCCGTTCAATCGGTAGTACAGATCGTCGCGGAACGTACCCCGGGCGATCATGTCGCGCAGATTGCGATGGGTTGCGCAAACCAATGCGACATTGACTGGAATCGCCTTGGCGCTGCCCAGGGGGGTGACGATGCGCTCTTGCAGCACACGCAGCAATCGCGCCTGCAGCGTCAGCGGCATATCGCCGATCTCGTCGAGGAACAGCGTTCCGCCATTTGCCTGCAGGATCTTGCCAAGGCTGCCGCGCCGGCGGGCTCCGGTGAACGCGCCCTCCTCGTACCCGAAGAGCTCTGATTCGATCAAGGTCTCCGGAATCGACGCACAGTTGACGGCAACAAACGGGCCTGCGCAGCGGGGTGAATCCTCGTGGATAGCCTGGGCCAGGAGCTCTTTGCCGGTACCGGTCTCGCCGATGATGAGGGTCGGGATATCGCGGCCGTTGAATTTTTTGAGCTTGCTGATCACTCTTGCGATTTCCGGGTCTCCGGTGTCCAACTGGCCCAGACCTGAGGTGGCCCGAGCCCGGACCGGGCTCGCAGTGCCGGCACGCGACTCGGCCTCCTGTCCCACCTTGTCTGCAGACAGCGGTCGTAGCAGCGATCCGCAATCGGTGCGTTGACGGATCGAGACCTTGGCATACAGGCTGATACCATTGGCAGCATGCACTCGCAGCGGATCTGGCGTTGCCGAACGATAGTGATCAAACAGCGCGGGCACGCTGAGCCCAAGGAGCGATTCCAGCGTGTGCCCGGCCAACGCCGACGGGGTCAGCCCGAGTTGGAACAGGGCACTTCGATTGACCGCGCGATATCGCCCATCCAGCCCAAAAGACAGCATCCCCTCCATGAGCGTGCCGATCAATTCGGGTCGGCTGTGCAAGTGCAGCGTGATGCAGTCGGGATTGGCCGCAGCGAACAGCTGATTTTCAATCTGTAGCGCTGACACCCGGACCAGCGCCATGGTGTGTGCCGGAAAATTTCCCGGATCTCCGCTGACGTTGAGCACACCCGTGACCTTTCCGGATGCGTCAAAAAGAGGGACCGCAGAGCAGTTGAGGACATGGTTGACGCCAAGATAATGCTCATTGGCGCTGACCTGGACGGGCGCCCCTTCTACAAGTGCCGTACCGATGCCATTGGTACCGCGCAGGCGCTCGGACCACGTCACCCCCAGCGACAAGGCCACGCGGTCGGCCTTCTCCAGGAAGTCCTTGTCGCCCTGCGCGTGGAGGATCACGCCTTGGGCATCAGTGAGCAGCACGATGTTGTGGTGATGACTGATCTGCTCGTAAAGGGTTTCCATGACGGGCAAAGCGTACGCATACAGCGTACGGTTCTGCTCGATTGCGAGCGACAGCGCCGCCTTGCTCAGCGCGCTGAAGTCGGGGTTGTCCGTGACTTGAAGGCCGTAGGTGGTGGAGCGTCGATGAGACTGTTCGATGACGGCGGCATGCTGCCGTTGCCACGATGTACCGCTAAGGGGGGTATCGAGCAGGTTCCAGGCGCTTGAGACCTGGCTCACGCGCGCATCATTGGTCGGAGCAGGGTCGCTGGGGGCGCCAGGCATCTATGTCTCCTATTGTGCGTCTGATCGCGCGCACTGATGGTCGGGTTGCTCCCGCTTGGATGGGCGGGTCGCACCCTTCTTGTAGGGCGTTTGCTTCGTATATTACAGGGCGGCAAACGGGCGTGCCAAACCCTGCGCACGAAATCTCGCACCCGTATATCGCTGTTTCGTTGCAGAACAACTGGATCGAAACGAATCAGCCTGTTCCGTTACGGATCAGCGCTGAACATCCCATTGCAGTGGCGCTGCTACGCAGTACGAGATGTCGTTGCTCGCGGCCAACAGGCATCAGTACAGGCGCTGCGGGACGTGAGCGTTCGCGCCATGGACGGTGATGCGGTCGGATCCAGGTGATGGCATGGTGTTTGCGATTAGTGGCGCGGCTGTCGTGAGGCATCACAAAAGCCGCATGAACGTCACAATTCAAAAATCGAAATAGGAGACAACCATGGCATGGCAAAAACCCGAAGCGACCGATCTGCGTTTTGGCTTTGAAATCACGATGTACATCGCCAACCGCTGATTGCGGGTCGACTACACGAGCGTTGGGCGTCATGTTCGCAACTGCGCGATACGACCTTTGTGTCAGATCGGACGCAGGCTGCGAACGGGCGCCGCTTTTCTTCTAGACCTTCCCAATTACCGCAGAAGTACAAGCGCAGCCGCTCGGCGGACTGTGTGGGGATGTCTTTTTCCAAAAATCCATGAGGAGACAAACATGACAAGCAAGCTTGCAGCCAGACTCGCGTTGCTTTGCGCGGCAGTATCCTGCAGCGTTGCCGCACAGGCCCAGGACAACATGCAGAAACTGGAGGGGTTCAAGAGCACAGGGGCATCGTTGAACATCGAGACGGTGCCGCAGGGCGGGGCACGCGCAGCGGCGCTCAAGGCCAATCTCAAGCAGGTCAAGCTGCCGCCTGGCTTCAAGATCGATCTGTATGCGATCGTGCCGGACGCGCGTCACATGGCAGTTGGCCCCAATACGGGCGTGGTTTTCGTCGGTACGCGCAAGACTCGCGTGTGGGCCGTCTCCGACCGCACCAAGAGCCGTGTCGCCGATGAGGTGAAGGTGTTCGCACCGTCTGTCAGTTTCAAGATTCCGAATGGCTTGTGCTTTTCGCCGGACGGTGTGCTTTATGTCGCCGAACAGAATCGCGTACTGGCATTCCCGGCAGCCGATTTTTTCTATGAGAGTCCTGATGTTGCCACGGCACCTGTCGTGCCCCAGGGGGAACTGATCCCGGTTGAAGAAGAGAGCTTCAACCACACCGCCCGGACCTGTCGGATCGGCCCGGACGACAAGCTCTACATCACACTGGGTAACCCGTTCAATGTGCCCCCCAAGGAAAAGGTTGCCCTGTATGACAAGGTCGGGATGATGGGCATTATCCGGATGGACCGCGACGGCAAGCACCGCGAGGTATTCGCCCGTGGCGTGCGCAATTCGGTCGGGATGGACTTCAACCCCAAGGACAAGACCTTGTGGTTCACCGACAACCAGGTCGACGGAATGGGTGACGATATTCCGCCGGGCGAGCTCAACCGCGCCACGAAGGCTGGTGAGAACTTCGGTTTCCCCTGGTACGGCGGTGGGCATATCCGCACCGTCGAATACAAGAGCGAAACGCCGCCGTCCGGTGTGGTTTTCCCGCAGGTTGAAATGGCGGCACACGCTGCGGACCTGGGCATGACGTTCTATAAGGGCAAGATGTTCCCGGCCAAGTATCAAGGCGGCGTGTTCAGCGCTCAACACGGCTCGTGGAACCGCACAACGCCGGTCGGCGCGCGCATCATGTACACGCCGGTCAAGGCCGACGGAACCGCTGGCAAGACCGAAGTCTTCGCTGAAGGGTGGTTGACGTCGAATAACGAGTACCTTGGGCGACCGGTAGACGTGGCGACGCTGCCCGACGGCTCACTGCTGATCTCCGACGACTACGCCGGTGCAATCTACAGGGTGTCGTATGCGGCGGAGTAAGGGGCTGCTCGGTCTTGGCGCAGCGCTGATGCTGGCAGCAGCCCCGGCGATTGCGGCGGGCAGCGGTGCGCCTGCCAAGGCCACACAATGCTTCGCCTGTCACGGCGCGGATGGTTTGTCGAAGGCACCCGACGCACCTAATCTCGCTGGCCAGAACGAGCAGTATCTTGTCAAGGCACTGCAGGACTTTCGCTCCGGCGCGCGGGCGCACGAAGTGATGTCAATGATGGCCAAGGGATTGTCCGACCAGGACATTCAGGCGGTCTCTGCATACTTCAGTGCAATCGCGATCAGCGTGAAAGCACCGTAGTCTTGCCGGCGGGCGCCAAGCTTCGGCGCGGCGTCCGCTGGCCAGGTTTCTCAAGCGGGCATTGCGCGCGGCGCTTTGCCCGGTTTCGTCATGACGCTCATGAGAATCATCGTGCTTGGCGCCTCGGCCGGAGGCGGTTTCCCGCAGTGGAATTGCAACTGCCGCAATTGCGCGGGTTATCGCGCGGGTACGGTTCGTGCGCTGGCGCGCACGCAATCGTCCATTGCCGTTTCGACCAACGGTTTGGACTGGCTTCTGATCAATGCGTCGCCTGACATTCTGACCCAGATTCGTGCCACGCCAGCGCTGCAGCCCGGGCGG
>Ga0233394_1000645_pt1 | contig 11854 bp, 15 predicted proteins | sample 24DmetaG_FD_190481 | JGI IMG/M metagenome (GOLD analysis project Ga0233394, IMG submission 190481) | Seawater microbial communities from Monterey Bay, California, United States - 24D | ecosystem: Environmental > Aquatic > Marine > Coastal | place: USA: California | collected 2016-11-02 | reverse complement strand
TTTTATAATTTGAATTAATTAGCCCAAATATCTTGTTTTTTTTTTAAAAAGCAATGGTTTATGTTAAAAAAAACTTAACTAATATGCAGAATTACCTCATTAATCATAAAAAATCTTAAAAATAAGAGGTCCATCTTACAATTAATTTTGATTTATTAAGTTTTATCTGATTATTTGAGTTATTGCCAATTACGTAGCCTAAGTCAACGAAGTTGTTATTTAATTTAAATCGATATCCACCTCCAATTCCATAGGAGTCATTTAATTCATCAGTTATTGAATTTTTAAAAAATCCAATATCAGTGATTGTGTATAAATAAGAGGTGGCTGAAGTAAGGTATCTAAATTCTAGGTTTGTGAAGGCGTAAGCATTTGTGAAAATACTTTGTTCGTTTACACCTCTGATGCTATTAGCTCCTCCTATTCTGTAGAGTTCATTAATTAGGTAATTACTTGAATTCAACAATTTAGATTCTGTCCTTATATTAATGTAGCTTCTTTTACTTGTTAGTATATTTAATGATGTGAGGATCTCCAATTGAAATTGAGTTTCCTCTGTAAGTTCATTTCTTCTCTTTCCTAAGAGACTTTTTAGCGCTATGGTATAATTGTTTTTATAAAAATCATTATCAGCTATGCCTTTTAACTGATAACCAATACCAACAAAATAATTTGAATAAGAGTCAAGATTATTTTCTGAGGTGTTTATAAGGTCATTTGATTTTTCATTGGAATACAATATAGCTGCTTTTGAGCGCGTGCTTAATTCATATTGGGTTTCTATGTTAAAATTTGTGTTTAAAAATGTAGAATCTTGCCGATATAAATTAAAACCCATTGTTAAAGAAAGAGGAGTATTAAATAAGTAGGGAATCTCACTATTAATTTTAAACTCTGATTTTTCTTGAGCTACCTTATTCCAGAATAATTCAAATTTTTCTCCTGTATTTAAAATGTTATTTAATTTTAAATCAAGATTTCCGTTAAGTAATAAGCCTTCCTCATTTTCTTTTGATGCAAAATTAATGATACCATCAAAACTACTCGTCTCTAATTTATCAATAAACAAATAGAGGTGAGTTGAGTCTTTTTTAAATAACACCTCTGGTTCTTTTTTTTCTCTAACAAAATCTAAGCTTTTTGTAAGTTTAGAAAACGCTTTCATTTTCTTTTTTGAAAAAACAGTTGGTTTTTCAATTTTGAAAAATTGTTTTATAAATTTTTCAGGAAATTCTTCATATCCTTTCACAACTACCTTATCAATAGTTCTCTTAGGAGATTCAATTATTTTTAGGTTTAGAATTAAGGTGTCTTTTACAAATGTTGGTTGGGTATATGTAATTTCTGAAAATGAATTTCCTCTAGTATCTAAATTTGTTAAAAGCAGATTTGTAAAGTTTTCAAATTCTTTGGTTTTAATTCGAATAGTATCACTCATTTCTCCCACGGTCTTCGTTTTGAATTCTTGTGGAAGAATTAACATGAGGTTATCTGTTTTTTTTCCTAGATTAAACACAGCCTCATAGGTTTTGTTATTCACGAGAACTGTATCTATTGTTGCTATGAAAAATCCTTCTTTTTTTAAGCTTGTATGAATGGTAGATATTTCTCTGTAAACAGCTGTTTCTCGACTATGATTTTTATTGAATATAATATCATTTAAAACAGGGGTATGAATTGGGTCTGAAGCTGTAATTTTTAACTCAAGATTTTGCCCAACAATTCCAAAAGAAAAACAGCTAAAAAAAAGTATATATATATAAGGTATAGTTTTTTTACTCAAAATGTAACTTAATTCGTTCAAATGTAGTCCAAAATTTAAAAACATTATCAGTTTAAATGCAGGCATAAAAAAATTACTTGATCGGATTTGAATAGATAGAAATTAATTGTACATTTGCGCACTCTTAAAAAAGAGAGAAATTTTAGTACAAACGAAAAATAGTAACAATTTAGTATGCCAACTATTCAACAATTAGTTCGTAAAGGAAGAACCAAAATAACTAAGAAGAGTAAATCGGCTGCTTTGTCGTCTTGTCCTCAAAGACGTGGAGTATGTACACGTGTTTATACTACAACGCCAAAAAAACCTAATTCTGCAATGCGTAAAGTTGCCAGAGTTAGATTAACAAATGGTAATGAGATAAACGCATACATCCCAGGTGAAGGACACAACTTACAAGAGCACTCGATAGTATTAGTTAGAGGTGGAAGGGTAAAAGATTTGCCAGGAGTAAAGTATCACGTTGTTCGTGGAGCTTTAGATACAGCGGGAGTTGAGGGAAGAACTCAACGAAGATCAAAGTATGGTGCAAAACGCCCAAAAAAGTAATTTAGTAACTTTTTTAATGTAAAGACATGAGAAAAAGAGCAGCAAAAAAAAGAGTCTTACTACCAGATCCAAAATTTAATGATCAGTTAGTAACACGTTTTGTAAACAACTTAATGTGGGCCGGAAAAAAATCGGTAGCATTTAAAGTATTCTATGATGCTATTGCAATCGTAGAAGAAAAGAAAGAAGACGATGAAAAAACAGCATTAGAAGTCTGGAAAGACGCTTTATCTAATGTAATGCCTCAAGTAGAAGTTCGTTCTAGACGAGTAGGTGGGGCTACTTTTCAAATACCAATGCAAATTAGACCAGATCGTAAAGTGTCTATGGCTATAAAATGGATGATTTTGTATACTCGTAAGAGAAACGAAAAAACTATGGCACAGCGTTTGGCAGCAGAAATCTTAGCAGCAGCTAAAGAAGAAGGAGCAGCCGTAAAAAAACGTGTGGATACTCATAAAATGGCTGAAGCCAACAAAGCATTCTCTCACTTTAGATTTTAATAGAAATGGCTAGAGATTTAAAATACACTAGAAATATTGGTATTGCAGCACATATTGATGCTGGAAAAACTACAACTACAGAACGTGTGTTGTACTACACAGGAGTTTCTCACAAAATTGGAGAAGTTCATGATGGAGCAGCAACTATGGACTGGATGGAACAAGAACAAGAAAGAGGAATTACAATTACTTCTGCAGCAACTACTTGTACGTGGGACTTTCCTATAGAGAATGGAGAAAAAACTCCTGATACTAAGGGGTATCATTTTAATATTATTGATACTCCAGGTCACGTAGATTTTACTGTTGAAGTAAATAGATCACTTAGAGTTCTAGACGGATTAGTATTTTTGTTTAGTGCTGTTGATGGTGTTGAACCTCAATCGGAAACAAACTGGAGATTAGCTGATAATTACAAGGTGCCTAGAATTGGTTTTGTAAACAAGATGGATCGCCAAGGTTCAGACTTTTTAGGAGTTTGTCAACAAGTAAAAGATATGTTAAAATCAAATGCAGTGCCAATTGTTTTAAACATTGGTGATGAAGATGATTTTAAAGGAATTATAGATTTAGTAAAAAACCGTGCTATTGTATGGCACGATCATACTCAAGGAGCAACTTTCGATATTGTTGAAATTCCTGAGGATATGAAAGAAGAAGCTCGTAAATATCGTGCACTCTTAATAGAAGAAGTTGCAAGTTATGATGAGAACCTTCTAGAAAAATTTATGGAAGATGAAGAGTCTATTACAGAAGAAGAAGTGCATGCAGCACTGAGATCTGCCGTAATGGATATGGCTATCATTCCAATGATTTGTGGATCTGCATTTAAAAATAAAGGGGTTCAGTTTCTTTTAGACGCTGTATGTCGTTATTTACCTTCACCTACAGATAAAGAAGGTATTGCAGGGGTAAATCCAGACACAAACCAAGAAGAAATTCGTAAGCCAGATGTTAAGGAGCCATTTGCTGCCTTAGCATTTAAAATTGCTACAGATCCATTTGTGGGTCGTTTAGCATTCTTTAGAGCGTATTCAGGTAGATTAGATGCCGGTTCTTATGTGTTAAACAACAGATCAGGTAAAAAAGAACGTATTTCACGTATCTATCAAATGCATGCCAATAAGCAGAATGCTATCGAATATATCGAGGCAGGTGATATTGGAGCAGCTGTAGGTTTCAAATCTATCAAAACTGGAGATACGCTTACTGCTGAAAAGCATCCTATAGTATTAGAATCTATGGACTTTCCAGATCCAGTAATCGGTATCGCTGTTGAACCAAAAACAAAAGCAGACGTAGATAAATTAGGTATTGGTCTTGGTAAATTAGCTGAAGAAGATCCTACATTTACAGTACGTTCTGATGAAGCTTCAGGGCAAACGATTATCTCTGGAATGGGAGAGCTACACTTAGATGTAATTGTAGATCGTTTAAAGCGTGAATTTAAAGTTGAGGTAAACCAAGGTCAACCTCAAGTAGAATATAAAGAAGCTATTACTGCTTCTGCAGATCACAGAGAAGTGTATAAAAAACAATCTGGTGGTCGTGGAAAGTTTGCAGATATTGTATTTACAATGGAGCCTGCAGACGAAGGATTCCAAGGATTGCAATTTGAATCTATTATTAAAGGGGGTAATGTACCAAGAGAATTTGTACCCTCAGTAGAGAAAGGATTCAAAGAAGCAATGAAGAACGGTCCTTTAGCAGGTTATGAGATGGATTCTATGAAAGTAACCCTTAAAGACGGTTCTTTCCATGCAGTAGATTCAGATCAATTATCTTTTGAATTAGCGGCAAAACTAGGATATAAAGCAGCAGCGAAATCTGCAAAAGCTAAAATCATGGAGCCTCTAATGAAGTTAGAAGTATTAACTCCTGAAGAAAATATGGGTGATATTGTAGGAGATTTAAACAGAAGAAGAGGTCAGGTTAACGATATGAGTGACCGAGCTGGATCTAAAGTTGTTAAGGCTTTAGTACCCTTATCTGAAATGTTTGGATATGTAACTGCATTAAGAACTATGTCTTCTGGTAGAGCAACATCTACCATGGAATTTTCTCACTATGCAGAAACTCCTTCTAACGTTTCTGAGGAAGTAATTGCTAAAGCAAAAGGATAATCTACTAAAAATAAAAACGATGAGTCAAAAAATTAGAATAAAATTAAAGTCTTACGATTACAATTTAGTAGATAAATCTGCTGAAAAAATTGTAAAGACTGTAAAGAGTACTGGAGCCGTAGTTAATGGTCCAATACCTTTACCAACAAATAAGAAAATTTTCACGGTTTTACGTTCACCTCACGTGAATAAAAAATCTAGAGAACAATTTCAATTGTCTGCATACAAACGTTTGTTAGACATCTATAGTTCTTCTTCAAAAACTATTGATGCGCTTATGAAGCTTGAATTACCAAGCGGAGTAGAAGTTGAAATTAAAGTATAAGTATTTGTAAATTTATAGTGTAAGCACTTTTAGTCTTACAATTTAATTTTTACACTTCACAAATCTAAAGACAATGCCATTAAGGTATTGTCTTTTTTTATGAAATTAATCTCATTTCTCTTTACTAATTGGATGGTTGTGGAGTTTGCACTTGAAAAAACTTCATCCTATTAAGATTTTTTATTTATATTTGTGGCAATATTTACCCCTTATAAAAATGAAAACCCCTTTCCGAAATTTTCAGAACTTTTCTTGTTCGCTACTAATATTGGTAGTTTTTGGTTTTCTATGCACTTTAAAGTTATCTGCACAGTTTGTGGTAAAGAAAGATTTTATACTTACCCTAAATGATGATGTATATACTCTAGAGCAAGAGAATTCTTTTGAAAGTGATCTTTTAGGAGAAGGGACACTTCATTTTACAGGGATTTCACAGCAGTTATCTACTTCTCTTAACACAAGCTTAAATGATGTAGCCATTCATGATGCCTCCCAACTCGAGATAAAAAATAAACTGAACATTAAAGGTGATCTTAAAATTATTTCAGAGACCCTTGTGTTACACCATCCATTATTGATGCAGGGAAGTGTTCGGCCTCTCAATGCTGCTTCAATTCAAAATGCATACCTAATTACCTACCTGTTCACAGAACAGATAGAACACAATAAAGGGACATTGGTACAAAATATCCAGATCCCTGCTTTTTTTAGGCTTGAGACTCATAGTCTAGTAAAGCACACTACAGCGAGTTTACTTTATAAAAAAGCACCGCTGTATGTAGCAGTTAATTATCTATTTGACACGGAGCCACCCTTGTCTCCACCCCCAGAAAAAGACACCTGCTCATTTTCTTAACTAATTTTAAGAAAAACTCAATATTCTTAAGACATTAAAGATTAATGCTTTCAAGAATTTTAATGCTTTACAGCAACTTTAAAAAAATTACAATTACATAAAATAAACACTACAATGAAAAAATATATTTTAACAATAATGCTATTCTCTTTAGGTTTTGCCGGTTATGCACAAGTGGGAATAGGAACAGCAACTCCAACAACAACATTACATGTAGTAGAGTCTGGTTCTTTTTCATCTACTACAGGTATTACCATTCCTGTAGTTACTGAAGATATGACAACGACTACGACTGACGGTACAGAACCTAGCCAATTGGTCTACAGTACCAATGCTTCTAGTACGGGGTATTATTACTGGACAGGTGCAGCTTGGACTCCTTTAGTACCTGGAATAGAAAAAAACTATACAACAGTTTCTGCAGGTTCTTACACAGTTTCATCAACAGATGATATTCTGTATTATGGCGGAACTGGGAACACAACTTGGACATTACCATCGAATGTTCCTGTTGGAAAAATTTATTATATAATATGTGAGCCTACAGATAATACATCATTAATTTATTTTCACGCTGATAATGAAATTGTTACAACAGGTACTACCTATATTTCACCTACCCTAGGCGCTATTTTAATTCACGTTGGCTCAGGGGATTATGCAGCAGTATCTACGTTTTAAACTTTGATGAAACTTTTTATAATTTTTAAATAAAAAAAATGAAAAATAAATTATTATTATCAATTCCACTATTATTGTTTGTTACTTTTTGTTTTGCTCAAGTGAGAATCGTCAATAACACAAGAAATAATGCAGCAGCCAATAGCTCTGCTTTTATTGATGCTTCTTCAAATCTTGGAAATAACAATAATGCCACAAGAGGAAAAGGGATATTATTCCCCAGAACTAATTTGCAAATTTTTAATAATTTCGGTGGTGCTCCTATTGGAGTCCCTACATCTTATCCAACTAGATATGATGGGTTAATCGTTTACAACACTGCCACATCTGGTGAGGCTGGTGTAGGGAATACAGAAGGTACATTATCAGAAGGCTATTGGTTCTATGAGAATAAAACAAATTCTACAAATGGAGGTACATGGAAACCCCTAGGCTCTGCAGAAGCTCCTAAAGTTCACGTTACAGAAAATGAGGTAACAGAAACTAATTTAGTTATGGCAAATACCGCTACAGAAAAAGTGATTAGTATTACTGGAACTGCAGATGGAATTACTACACATATGGATTTAGGTACTTCAGTTTTATCTGAAGACACGGTAGTAAATTTTAGAAAAGCCATTATATGTGACAGTAATGGAACTCAAGTCTTAGTGGCTACAGGTTCTTACGACAGTGCAACCAATAAATTTGTAACGGGTAATGGTATGATGAATATCTGTTTGCCTGCTGCAAATGATTATAAAGTAGAACTGTATTTTACGTCAAATTAAAGTACCTACATAAAGTAAGGTTTAAACGAGTTGTCTACTGGAGACAACTCGTTTTTTTTGGCTTAAATATTACCTTGAATAAAAATAAAAATAAGTTCCTTTATTTTTTTGGTATATGAGTATAATAATCAAAATAAATTTACTACTTTTGCAGACCATTAGCTAAAATTGCGTTGAATATGTTCAAACAAACGTAGCAAAATGGAAGCATTAACATGTCTGGAGCGTTTCGCGAAGGAAAAACGGAAAAACAAATTAGCGTAGCGTTTGTTTTACGCTTTTTTTTTAAGAGAAATTTTAAAGACAAATGCAGAAACTTAGGTTTCAAAATAATAATATTAATATAGACGCGCTGGAAAACATCTAATCGTCTAAAATTTTAACTAAATGTCTGGGTTAATAGGAAGAAAAATCGGAATGACCAGCTTATTTGATGAAAACGGGAAGAATATTCCTTGTACAGTAATCGAAGCAGGTCCATGCGTTGTTACCCAAGTCAGAACCGAAGAGGTAGACGGATACAATGCGTTACAATTGGGTTTCGATGACAAAAAGGCGAAGAGTTCTAACAAAGCGTTAGATGGTCACTTTAAAAAAGCTGGCACCACTGCTAAAAGAAAAGTCATTGAATTTCAAGGGTTTGAAAAAGAGTATAATTTAGGAGATTCAATTACTGTTGATCACTTTGAAGAAGGCGAGTTTGTCGATGTATCTGGTGTTTCTAAAGGTAAAGGTTTCCAGGGAGTTGTAAAACGTCATGGTTTTGCTGGAGTTGGTCAAGCCACTCACGGGCAACACAACCGTTTAAGAGCTCCAGGTTCTATTGGTGCTGCATCATATCCTGCGAGAGTATTCAAAGGGATGAGAATGGCCGGAAGAATGGGTGGTGAAAAAGTGAAAGTTCAAAACTTAAGAGTTTTAAAAGTAGTTGCTGAAAAGAACTTACTTGTTGTTAAAGGAGCAGTTCCTGGTCACAAAAATTCTTACATAACTATTCAGAAATAATGAAAGTAGCAGTTTTAGACATTAATGGAAAAGATACTGGAAGAAAGGTTGAGCTTTCTAAAGAAGTATTTGGAATAGAGCCTAACGATCATGCTATTTATTTAGATGTAAAGCAATACTTGGCAAATCAAAGACAAGGAACGCATAAATCTAAAGAGCGTGCAGAAATCGCAGGAAGTACAAGAAAGATAAAAAAACAAAAAGGAACTGGTACAGCTCGTGCGGGTAGTATTAAGTCTCCAGTTTTTAGAGGTGGAGGTCGTATTTTTGGACCAAGACCAAGAAGCTATTCTTTCAAATTGAATAAAAACTTAAAACAATTGGCTCGTAAGTCTGCTTTAAGCATTCAAGCTAAAGACAATAACTTGGTAGTTGTTGAAGACTTTAATTTTGATACGGCAAAAACAAAGAATTTTACCAATGTATTAAAAGCATTAGAGTTAGAATCTAAAAAGTCATTGTTTGTAATGAGTGGATCAAATAACAATGTGTATTTATCTTCTCGTAATTTAAAAACATCTAAAGTTGTAAGTAATTCAGGTCTTAACACCTACGGTATTTTAAATGCTGGTAAGGTGGTAATTTCAGAAAGCTCTTTAGAAGAAATTAAAAACAACTTAAGTAAATAGGATGAGCATTTTAATTAAACCTATTATTACGGAAAAAGCTACTAATGATAGTGAGTTATTTAACCGCTATGCATTTGTAGTAGATAAGAAAGCTAACAAAATAGAAATTAAAAAGGCAGTAGAAACTGCTTATGGAGTTTCTATTTCTAGTGTGAAAACTTTAAATTATCCAGTACAAAAAAATACTAAATTCACTAAAAAAGGTTTAGTAACGGGTAAAAAAGGAGCGTATAAAAAAGCAATTATACAGTTAGCAGAAGGAGAAAGTATTGATTTTTATAACAATCTTTAAAAAAAAGAAATGTCAGTTAGAAAATTAAAACCAATAACACCAGGTCAGCGTTTTAGAGTTGTAAATGGGTTCGACGCCATTACAACTGATAAGCCGGAGAAGAGTTTATTAGCTCCGAATAAAAGATCTGGAGGTCGAAACAATCAAGGAAGAATGACAACCCGAAATATCGGTGGTGGTCATAAACAAAGATATCGTATTATCGATTTTAAAAGAGATAAAAACGGTATTCCTGCAACAGTTAAAACTATAGAGTACGATCCAAATCGTACTGCATTTATTGCACTTGTTAGTTATACTGATGGTGAAAAACGTTATGTGATTGCACAAAACGGTTTAAAAGTAGGTCAAACCATTATTTCAGGTTCAGGTGTTGCACCAGAAATTGGAAATACAATGCCATTAAGTGAAATTCCATTAGGAACTACAATATCATGTATTGAGTTACGTCCAGGGCAAGGTGCTGTAATGGCGCGTTCTGCTGGTTCATTTGCTCAGTTAATGGCAAGAGATGGTAAGTATGCTACGGTTAAATTACCTTCAGGTGAAACAAGATTAATCTTGTTAACCTGTACTGCTACAATTGGTGTGGTTTCAAATTCAGATCATCAATTATTAGTTTCAGGAAAAGCGGGTAGGTCTAGATGGTTAGGTAGAAGACCAAGAACTAGAGCAGTTGTAATGAATCCAGTTGATCATCCAATGGGTGGTGGTGAAGGAAAATCTTCAGGAGGTCATCCAAGATCTAGAAATGGTATTCCAGCTAAAGGATTTAAGACAAGATCTAAGACCAAAGCAAGTAATAAATATATTCTAGAACGTAGAAAGAAATAAGACATGGCAAGATCATTAAAAAAAGGACCTTATATTCACTATAAGTTAGAGAAAAAAGTAATGGCTAATGTAGAAGCTGGAAAGAAAACTGTGATCAAAACTTGGTCTAGAGCAAGTATGATTTCTCCAGATTTTGTTGGTCAAACTATCGCTGTACATAACGGACGTCAATTTGTTCCTGTATATGTTACTGAAAATATGGTAGGACATAAATTAGGAGAATTTTCACCAACACGTTCTTTTAGAGGGCATGCAGGTGCAAAAAATAAAGGTAAAAAATAGTAGGTAATGGGAGTTCGTAAACACAATATGGCACAGCAGTTAAAAGAGTCTAGAAAAAGCAGAGCTTTTGCTAAACTAACTAACTGCCCTACGTCACCAAGAAAAATGCGCTTAGTTGCAGATCAAGTAAGAGGAGTTGAAGTTGAAAAAGCTTTACAAATCTTAAAATTCAGCCCAAAAGAAGCATCAATTAACTTAGAAAAATTGTTATTGTCTGCAATTGCAAACTGGCAAGCTAAGAATGAAGATGCTAGTATTGAAGACGCTGGATTATTTGTAAAATCTATATGTGTAGATAGCGCCGGAATGTTAAAAAGATTAAGACCAGCTCCACAAGGGCGTGCTCATAGAATTCGTAAGCGTTCTAATCACGTTACTTTAGAGTTAGGTGCAAAAAATATCAGTAAATAATCATTAGTAGAAATGGGACAAAAAACTAATCCAATAGGAAATCGTTTAGGAATTATCAGAGGATGGGAATCTAACTGGTACGGTGGAAAGAACTACGGTGATAAGATCGCTGAAGATGACAAAATAAGAAAGTATATAAATGCTAGATTATTTAAAGCAAGTGTTTCTCGAGTAATTATTGAGCGTACTTTAAAACTTGTAACCGTTACTATCACTACGGCACGTCCAGGTATCATTATTGGTAAAGGAGGTCAAGAGGTAGACAAGTTAAAAGAAGAGCTTAAAAACATTACAGGAAAAGAAGTTCAGATTAATATATTTGAAATTAAACGTCCAGAATTGGATGCTAAATTAGTAGCTGCAAGTGTGGCGCGTCAAATAGAAAATAGAATTTCTTACAAGAGAGCAATAAAAATGGCTATTGCTGCCTCTATTAGAATGAATGCAGAGGGAATTAAAATTCAAATCTCTGGTCGTTTAAATGGAGCAGAAATGGCACGTTCTGAACATTATAAAGAAGGTAGAATTCCTTTATCTACGTTTAGAGCAGATATAGATTATGCACTTGTAGAATCACATACTACATACGGAAGAATTGGTGTGAAAGTATGGATTATGAAAGGTGAGGTATATGGTAAGAGAGAATTATCTCCATTAGTTGGTTTGTCTAAAAAACAAGGTGGACCAAACAAAGGTGGTAATCAGAAACGTCAACCTCGTAGAAGAAAATAATTTTTAAAATTTAGAAATTAACAATGTTACAGCCAAAAAGAGTAAAATACCGTAAGGTACAGAAGGCAAAAGGAAATAT
>Ga0233394_1000632_pt1 | contig 11971 bp, 12 predicted proteins | sample 24DmetaG_FD_190481 | JGI IMG/M metagenome (GOLD analysis project Ga0233394, IMG submission 190481) | Seawater microbial communities from Monterey Bay, California, United States - 24D | ecosystem: Environmental > Aquatic > Marine > Coastal | place: USA: California | collected 2016-11-02 | reverse complement strand
TTACCCATTTAGATCTTAGTTCTGATAAAGGATGGGATTCTGCGCTATCTAATTGTAATTATGTTATGCACGTCGCTTCTCCTTTTACTGTTGAAAACCCTAAAAATGAGTCAGATATGCTTGGGCCTGCAGTAGATGGAACCCTTAGAGTACTCAAAGCTGCTAAAAAAAATGGGGTGAAACGAGTTGTTTTAACCAGCTCAACAGTCGCTATAATGGGAGGTAAAAAAACAGGCACAATTACACCAGATGACTGGACTGACTTAAATTCAAAAAACATAAGTACTTATTTCAAAAGTAAAACATTGGCAGAGAAATCTGCATGGGATTTTATTAATAATCAATCAGGTGATAACTCATTAGAATTAGTCAGTATTAATCCTGGAGGAGTTTTTGGGCCTCCACTTGGTAAAAATATTACGGGAGCTTCAATGTCCATGATTGTAAAAATTTTAGATGGAAAAACTCCAATGGTACCAAATACATCCTTTCCAATGGTCGATGTACGTGATGTCGCCTATTTACATGTAGCCGCCCTTACAGAGCCAAAAGCAGCCAACCAACGTTTTATTGCAACAGAAAAAATAGGTAGAAGTTTTCAATCAATATGCCAATTGCTTATAGACAATGGCTATAAAGGCCCTAGTACCAAATTAGCGCCAAATTTCATGTTAAAATTTTTGTCCATCTTTGACAGAGAGGCCAAAGGTATGTTGGCTATGCTCGATATGAATCTAAGTGCTGATAATTCTAAAACAATGGAAGTTTTCAATTGGAAACCTATTCCTTTTGAAAAAACACTTTTAGAAACAGCAGTAGCAGTTACAAAGATTACTTCACATTAATTATTGAACGGATTTAAATCATTAATCAAGATCACTTTACAACATAAAATCGATTGATTTAATTGTATTTAATAGATCTCTTGAGGTAAAACTAATGTTCGATATTTCAATAAGGTTATCTACTAAAGGTCTTCATCTGAAGGCCTTTTTTTATTGGGCTTAGCCAATCATACAGGAAAAACTCTTTCAACAGGCCAGTCGTCCCTGTATCCTTTCTCCCATTGTTGTTTTTCTAATTCTTTATCTGTTGATAAGCATCTATCCAATAGTGATCTTATAAGAGTTTCATTCATGTTTTGTCCGATAAAGACAATTTCGTTTTTACGATCTCCAAAATTGATGTCCCAATCACTTTCTATCTGCTGCTGGTTTTCCAAAAATGGAATTTGCTTTATACGACTATGAAACGGCATACTACACCACCAAAGACCTGCACTGTCTGCTTTAAGTGATCCGCCAGCCTGCCCCCAAATCAATGCCTGATTAGGTCGAGATGCTAACCAAAATAATCCCTTACTTCTAATAATTGATGTAGGAAAACCTTGTTGTAAGAATTGCCAAAAACGAATAGGATCAAAAGGTTTTTTAGTTCTGTAAACAAATGAAGATATTCCATATTCTTCGGTTTCAGGAGTGTGTTCCTCTTTATTTAATTCTTCAATCCAACCTGCGTTTTGTTCAGCTTCCTCAAAATCAAACATCCCTGTATTCAATATTTCTTTTGGATTTATCTTACTAAATGTTGATTCAATTAGTTTAGCAGAAGGATTTAATTTATTCAATGTTCTATTTAAAAAAGACAATTCTTGTTTTGTTACTAGATCTGTCTTATTTAAAATTATCACATTAGCAAATTCTACCTGATCTGTTAAAAGGTCAACTATTGTTCGATGATCACCTTCCATATCAGTTAGTTTTCTGTCCATCAAAGTTTCAGGACTACCAAAATCTTTAAAAAAATTAAATGTATCCACAACGGTAACCATTGTGTCGATATAACTATAACGAGATAAGTCAATTCCACTTTCTTCATCAATAAATGAGAATGTTTGTGCTACTGGAATAGGTTCACTAATACCTGTACTTTCAATTAGTAAATAATCAAACCTTTTTTCTTTCGCCAATCTTTCAACTTCTATCATTAAATCTTCACGGAGTTTACAGCATATACAACCATTGCTCATTTCAACTAATTTTTCATCAGTACGGGAGAGTATATTTTCACTTTTTACAAGGTTTGCGTCAACATTTATTTCACTCATATCATTGACAATGACCGCTACTTTCAAATCTTCTTTATTATGAAGGATGTGATTCAGCAATGTAGTTTTACCCGCTCCTAAAAATCCGCTTAAAACTGTAACAGGGAGTTTTGTGTCATTCATTTGCAATACTTTAGATTAAATAGGTGCGACAAAGAAAGTCCTGTAGCAGTTAAATATGTAAAATACTCTGAAAATTCATATAACTCTGTTTTCTCATTAATGATTACTAGAAAAAGGGAAAACCAACTTAACCAAAAAAAATACTTCATACTTTTTATTCTTGTAGTTTGGACTGAGATATAAACCATTAAAAAAGATATGATTAAGAACACATAATCCAAATTACTCCACCAAGAATAAGACATTGATAATTTTGTATTCAAAGATGAGAATGAAATAAGAATTAATGGGGTAGAGATACAGTGCACTAAGCAAAGCGAACAAGTCAGTATTCCAAAGAAATCGGAGTTATTTGTTAAAAATTTAATATTTTTCAAATTGATGATTTTATTTAGACAAATTTAATAAAGAATTTTATTATTACAACAAAGTTGCGTTAAGGTTTATGGGTGTAGTTAGAAAAACCAAATCAATAGAATTATTGTTGAACGAATTTAAAACTCAATCAACAGCAATTTCAACAATTGAACTAATCAAAGGCTCAATTCGAAATTGAATAAAACTACTATATATAGAGTTTTAGAAAATCTTGTAGATGATGGTATTTTGCATACTTTCATCGGTCAGGATGGTATTAAGTGGTATGCAATGTGCAATAATTGCACAAAATCAAAACATGAGGATTTACATCCTCATTTTGAATGTATTGAATGTGGTGAAATCGATTGCTTAAAAACAGAAGTTATAATTCCCGAAATAAAAAATCGTAAAATCTTGTCTTCTCAAATCTTAATTCAGGGTAAGTGTGAAAAGTGCATTAATTAAACTGATTTTTCGATTTACTAGTCATTAAGTGGAATTGGCTCTGTTGCGCAATACATAACTGTATTTGTGCTCGTTATGAGTTACAAATTTTTAGTGTTTATTTAGTATAAAATTGAACCAGGGTTGTGTCGAAATATGACAACCCTTTTAGTTTAGAAAATTTATCAGTTGCTTTGATGTATAATATTCAAAAGAACGTTTTCTAAGTGTAAAATCTTTATTTAATAAAATCGTAGTTGGAAGTGAGAACGGAAAGCTTTCTCGTGAAGCCAACAATAGCGCGAGCTCGTGAACACCGTTACGTTTTGTGACTGCTTGTTTATTGGTAAATTTTCTTCCTTCAAAAGTTATTGTGTCGGTTTGTTCAACATTCATCTCTACAGTGTAATATTGGCTATTGAGTTTTGCAATGACCTCAGGCTTTGTAAATATTTCTCTTTTAATTTTCTTGCAATAAGCACACCATTTTGCATGAAAGAAAATAAAAACAGGCTTCGGTTCTTCTTTAATTGATTGTTCTAGTTCCGACCAGCTTTTCCACTCAATTTTAGAGGTACTTTGAGCTTTTCCGAGTAAAGGCATAATAATTAAAATAATACAACTCAAATTTTTCATCAATGCTACTTTTAAAAATTTCCAAACTCCAACCCAAAAAAGAAAGTTCTCGGACGATTAGGTCCGTAAATAAAATCTGAATCACGCAACGGACCGCTGTCAAAATTATTCTGATAACTGTTTAACAGATTTTGTACACCACCATTTAATTCTATGTTAACATTTTCAATCAGATCGAAGTTATAGGTAATTTTAGTTGTAATGTCTAAAAATGACTCAGTATCTATCAAATTTATAAAACCTGAATCGCTAACTACTTTTGGTGCAATCATTCTTCCTGTATAGCTCCCCGTAAAATCGAACTTCAAAGCTTCGCTTGCGGTCCAATTCGCGTTTAGAAAACCATATACTCTGGGCGCGCGAACAAATTCATCTAAAATTACATCTTTTTCGCCAGGTATACTGCCATCGGTTTCAAAAAGCACTTGTTTTTCGTTAAATATGGAACGTTGCACGGTAGCACCAACTTGAAATAAAAAGTCCGAGTTTGGCGATACACTCAATTCAAAATTTGCCCCTGCCACATAAGCGCCAGACCCATTTCTAGATTCTTCAAGAATAGAGCCATTTGGTAAAGAAGCTCCTGTGCTTACTATGGTAAATGGGTTTTCCAAAGTAGTATAAAAACCTTCTGCCAATAAATTAATCTGGGTTTTATTCAAGTCTTTTATGTAATTAAAGGATGCAGTAAAGGCATTTGAAAATTCACTTTCAAGATTGTCAGAAAGGATTACAAAGCGCTGTTCTCCGCTCACCGATGAAATATGTAAATCTTCATTAAAAGCTTGTGGTGCTCTAAATCCACGTGCGTAGCCACCCCTAAACTGCAATTCTTCATTTATGTTATACAAAATAGTTAAGCGAGGGTTTAGCACTATCTCACTTACATTAGATAAACGTACAATGTCTTGTATGGCATAAAAGCCATCTACATTAACGTGGTCGAGACGTGCACCCAGTAAGGTCGTAAATTTATTTGTGGGTTTCCATTCGTATTGAGTGTAAAGGCCTAGGTTATTTACCTTCTGATCAATTACACGATTGTAACCTGGTATGGCATCATCCGTATTATTTAGTTGATACTCTAAACCTATCGTGATCACATCTCGTTTAAAAATATGGGTGTATTTTGTTCCTGCAACTAAGGCAATGTCGGTTGTTTTTCCGAAGGCATTGTTTGCTGCAATAGAGTCTGTTGCGGAACGACCACCTCCCAAACCACCATAATAACTATCACGGTCGGTATGTTGTAAGGTAACATAAGCAGTTCCAGAATTTTTACGAACATTATCAAAAAGCTCATAATCTATTCCTGTAAATACGGTATTGTGGTCAAGTTCCTCACTAATATCAGTAAATTGAGGTGCAATGTCAATGCGATCCCCACCACGTCTATACTCACGAATACCTGTAAAATCAACACCAATACGGCTATTATCGTTAGGGCGTAGGAATGCTTTTACACCTAATGAGTTATTATTTAATTTTGGTATTTCACTGAAACCATCATCATTGGCATCATAAGCTTCGCGGTCACGAAATATTCCATAAACAGTTATACCACTTCTTAAATCTTCGCTTACAAGTGAAGTGTTTAAGTTGATGTTTCGGTCTAAAGCTGTACCGTCTGTAATCCCAAAATTGGTACTGATCTCCCAGCTATCATTCACAGGTTCTTTAGTAATTATGTTGATTGTTCCTGCAATAGCATTGGAACCAAATAGTGCTGAACCCCCGCTTCTGACAACTTCCACACGGTCTATGATATTTACAGGAATTTGTTCTAACCCATAAACGCCGTTTAGTGCACTAAAAACAGGACGGCTATTAACCAATATCTGTGTGTACTGACCCTCTAAGCCATTTAGACGAACTTGGATAAAACCGCAGTTTTGACAGTTAGTTTCCACTCTAACTCCAGGTTGGTAATTGAGACCATCTGCCAAAGAGATTGATTGGGTTGCTTTAAAAAGCTTGGGGCCTAATACGTTTACAATTACTGGTGTTTCCTTCTTATTGATGCGGTTCCTCGTTGCACTCACTACAACTTTTTCAAGGCCGAGAACATCTTCAACAAGAGAAAAATTAAGCTCCATTGAAGTTCCTGCTTCAATACTTATTTGCTTTGTCATAGACCGAAATCCCAATAATTTCGCAACAATAACAATGGTTTTTTCTGATGGGACGTTCAAAGTAAATTTACCGTCAATATCTGTACTTGTGCCAACCGTACTATTCATAACGTAAATATCTGCAAAGGGAATAGGTTTTGTTTTAGTAGTTACAGTACCTGATATTGTAGCTAGCTCATTTTGTGCCATAACGGTTGTTATAGCAAATAGGTACAGTAAGGGAATGATATATTTCAATGATAAATCTTTTATTAGCAACACAAAACTAATAAGTTAGATTAACCTAATATAATTATTTGGTATTTATTTTTATTTTTATAAAAAATTAATTCGTGGCGTCAGATATTAAAGAAAATTATATTAAGGCATTGTTCTATCTACATCAAAAGAATGAGGATATTTCTTTATCTGATTTAGGAGAAGAATTACAGGTAAGTAAGCCTACAGCAAATGAAATGATAAAAAAGTTTCAAACCGAAGGGATTGTCATTTCAAAAAAATATAAACCCATCAGGATCACAGAAAAAGGCAAACAACGAGCCGCTGAAATTATTAGAAAACATAGATTATCTGAAATGTTCTTAATGCATATAATGAAATTTGGCTGGGAAGAAGTTCACGAAATTGCAGAAGAACTAGAACATATCAAGACAGAAAATTTTTTTGACCGAATGGACGAATTGATGGGCTTTCCAACAATTGACCCGCACGGTTCACCCATACCAGATAAATATGGAAACTTTAATAAGCCTAATCACAAAAGGCTTTCTCAGATACCTGCGCAATCAACCATTACAGTAAAAGCATTGCGAGATAGCTCAACAGATTTTCTACTGTTTTTAAACAACAAAGCAATCCAGTTAAATACAAAAATTACGATTAATCATATTGAAGGCTTTGACGGAAGTCTTACAGTTTCGTATGATGGTAATTCAAATGTGGTTTTAAGCAAATCCATTTGTGACCGAATTTTAGTTGATGAAATTTGATGTTTTAGTTAATCGTAATACAGTAGATATGTTTTTTGAATTTTGTTAAAGTTAGTCAGATTTGGCTAGCTTTGTTTAAATTACTTTTCTTGATCAAATTGTTATTTGACTTAAAAATCTCTTAATGTAAAACTGTTGTTCGATATTTCGGATGAGTTATCTTTACACCGGGACAACTCTTGTTTTTAAGATTAATGTCGTTTAAGAATTTCGTTTACTTCATTTGAATAAAAATGATAAATGAGAAGAAAGTTTCTATTATCTGAAGATTAGAACCTACAAACAGTATACTTTTTATCCATATAAGGGTTGGTAACAATTAAACGAAAAGAATGAATACAAAAATAGTAATGATTTCAAGTGTTATTTTTTTAGGTGCTTTAGGAATCACTTTAACGTTTATACCTGATGAAATTATCTCAGGTCTGAGGGTAACACCAAACCCAATGTCAATTTTGTCACTACAATTATTAGGTGCACTTTATCTCGGATTCGCAATGTTGAATTGGTTAGCAAAAGAATCTTTAATTGGTGGAATTTACAATAGACCCACAGCTATTGGGAATTTCATTCATTTTGCAGTTGGAGCAATGGCTTTGATTAAAATAATCACTAAAATTCAAACCTATTCAGAAATAGTTATTTCGTTAACTACAGTCTATGTTATTTTTGCAATACTATTTGGTTATGTCTTTAGAACTAATCCATCCAGGATAGAAAAGAAGGAATAAAAACTATTACCAACAAATCCTAAACTGCATTAAAACGTAGTATCTTAAACTTTGTAGCTTTTCATTATAAGTTTCTTCAAATTATGAGAGTCCATTAAATCTCAAGGTGTTAGACTTTTGTTCAGTATTTTAATAGAGTTGTCTACTAAAACAATAAAATGGATAAACTACTATATAGTTAACAGTTTTTTTATTTTTGTAATTATATGAAAAACACAATAATTATTGTAGCCATCATTTCTACTGGAGTGATGTCTGGCATATTTTTTACATGGACAAATGCAGTAAAACCCGGAATAGGAACGCTTAATAACATTAGTTATTTAACAGCTTTTAAAGCAATGAATAAAGTTATTCTTAATCCATTGTTTTACATTGTTTTTATTTTGCCAGTTTTAATGATACCAATTTCAGCATATATGTGTTATGGTTCACCTAATTTTTATGTTTTTAAATTACTATTTGCTACTACATTAATTTATTTGTTTGGAGTTTTCATTGTAACCATTAATGGGAATATTCCAATTAATGAATTATTAGAAAACACAGATTTGCAAAAAATATCCGAAACAGAATTAAGTTCACTAAGAGAAAATATTGAAACCAAATGGAATAACTTCAATCTCATAAGAACAATATCATCTTTTATTTCATTTTCACTATTGGTATTTTGTTTGTTTAAGTATTATGAATAAAAATAATCTTTAGAGACAAGTTTCTTGATCAAAATTTTATAGAAGAAGTTAAAAGTCTCTTTATTGTCCGTTTCATTATATTCGAATTAAAATAAACTAGAACAAAGAACCTGTTTTCAGGAAACACAAATCTATAAAAAGGAAGTTTGGAATCCATATGTCGACTTACAGTCAATACCCGAAACACTTAATAAATCGTGAAAAACTTAAATGAGAAAAAAACTAAAAATCACATTTCTTACAATATTTTCATTAGTCCTGTTTCTCTTGGCACTCCTTTCAATTCAATACACACCTAGCTATGTTTATCGACTTATAACAATGAATGTCGCAAATGTTTATGATTACAAGAACTTTGAAAATAATGAGATTAAGGGAGCAAAGAGTACCAACACATTCATTTCTCAGCCTAAAGAGAAGTATGTTGAGTCACTATTTGAAGAATTGGTAACTAGAACTGGATTTAATAGTTTTGAAGAGTGGGCTATTGAGTCTCAAACTACTGCCCTTATTGTTATAAAAAAAGATACCATCATTTATGAGAAATATTTTAATGGTTTTGGTAGAGATTCCTATTTCCACTCTCAATCTATGGCAAAGTCGTTTATATCTTTTTTAGTAGGAGCTGCTATCGACGATGGTCTTATCAAAAGTATAGAAGATCCAATAACAAATTATATTCCTGAACTTTTACAGCGTGATCAACGCTTTAAAAAAATCTCCATTAAAGATTTACTTGAAATGCGTTCTGGACTTGAATACAATACAAGCCACATACCTTTCATTAATATTCAATCTCCTTGGCATGATGAAGTAGTTGGCTACTATCACCCAAATGTTCGAAAATTACTACTTGAAAATGTAGAGATTTCATCTGAACCAGGAAAAGATTTTCAATATTCTAATTACAATACAAACTATTTGGGTTTGATTCTTGAAAGAACTACTGCCGTAACAGTATCCAATTATTTGGAGCAGAAATTGTGGTCAAGAATAATGGAATATGATGCGTTTTTCTCCATAGATAGCAAAGAATCGAATTTTGAATATATGCCAAGTCGTTTGATTGCCCGAGCAATTGATTATGCTCGTTTTGGTCAGCTTATGCTAAATGAAGGAGATTGGTATGGTAATCAGATTATATCAAAAGATTGGATTCAGGAATCAACCCAAGAAAACAAATCTATTTCCCGTGATATTTATCCAAAATGGTTTGGAAGAAGCGACAAAAGAATTTACTATAATTACCAGTGGTGGGGTCATGTAAATAAAGACGGTACTTTCAATTTCTATGCAAATGGAAATCTTGGGCAGAATATTTATATTATCCCTGATAAAGAAACTGTAATTGTTCACTGTGGTAATTCACTGCGGTTTTATAGTAGTGATTTTGATTTATGGAATGTTGCTTTGCAGCTGAAATAGAAATTAAATGATAACAATGAATTAAATCAATACTGGCTGAAACATCGATTAATTGTAGTAGAGGAAATCAAAATCATATTAGTTCAACTTTTCATAATAAGAGTCATTATTTGATGAGTGTCGATTAAGTCTATTGGAGTTAAACTGATGTTCGATATTTCCAATGAGTTATCCACTTCAATAATTCGTAACTATCTAATGGTATAACATATCCAAATGCTTGTTTTGCAGGAAGGGATGAGGTAGATGAATACACTGAAGGCGAATGCTCTAATTAATAAATTCTTGTACTTTATTTTTTAATCCCTAATGTTCTCCCCATTTTTTATATTTTGGTTGTATGAATAGAAAAAGATGGATTTTAATTGGCATTACTATTTTACTTGCAATTCTCTTAAATCTTTACAATAAAGGTTACTTTAGTTTATGAAATATTTAAAATTACTTTGGTTAGTATCACTTGTATCTTTTATAGTATACTTTGTAATAGAATGGCTTGAAAGAGGTTTTGATTCTGTTTTATTTGCCACAGGTGTTGCTCTTTTAGTTTCGGGTGTTGGGTTTTTAAATAAAAAATAAATTCTTGTACTTTATTTAGAATAATCAATCGGATTCTGAATACAATTTTTGTATACTTTTTGAATCTCTAATCCAAATTCAATCTCAAAGTTATTTCTCCTCCAGATTAGTTTAATTTTTTTTTATATTTTGGTGGAACTTAAGAATTAAATTTAAACTAGAGTTTATTTTCTCATGGAAGAAATTTCTTCGCTCATGGCTGAGCAAACCTTCGCTATCAACACTGTCTGGGTAGCCTTATGTGCAGCATTAATCTTTTTTATGGAGGCTGGCTTTGCCTTATTAGAGGCTGGATTTATCCGAGCTAAAAATACCATGAGTATCATAGCAAAAGTAATTATCGATATTACTTTTGGTGGTATTGGATTTTTTATCGTCGGTTTTGGTATTGCTTATGGTACCTCCAACGGATGGTTTGCTTTTAACATCGGTATTTCAACTAATGATTTAGGATTAGGACTAACAGTCTCCAATAAATTATTTTGGTTTATACAATTAGGATTTGCTATAGCTGCGATTTCAATTGTTTCTGGTGCTTTGGCAGAACGAATGAAATTATGGGCCTATGCAATTTTAGTCTTTGTGTTTTGTGCTGTGCTGTATCCTCTGGTTGCCAATTGGGTTTGGAATCCTAATGGATGGTTAGCTCTAAGAGGGTTTAATGACTTTGCAGGATCAGCAGCCGTTCACGCTATGGGTGGTTTTGCAGCTTTAGCTGCTGCAATTGTTTTAGGTCCTCGCCTCGGAAAATATAATGAAGACGGCTCCTCAAATACCATTCCAGGTCATAACCTACCTTTAGCAGCTGTAGGGGCTTTTATATTGTGGTTTGGATGGTTTGGTTTTAATCCAGGTTCTTCTCTAGGGGCAGTTGGCAACTGGGAATTAATTGGCTCTGTTGTAGTCAATACCTTTTTAGCTTCAGCAGCAGGAGGGATCGCAACCATGGTGTACACATATATTACTTATAAACAGATTGACATTACTATGGTCATCAATGGAATTTTAGCTGGTCTTGTTTCCATCACTGCTGGCTGTAATGCTGTTGGCCCTGGTGCTGCAATCCTAATTGGATTAATAGCAGGTGTGCTAGTGGATGTTGCAGTCTTGTTTTTCGATCGATTAAAAGTTGATGACCCCGTGGGTGCAATTGCAGTTCACGGGATTAACGGATTATTTGGAACTATTGCCGTTGGTTTTTTTGCTACAGAAGGTGGATTGTTTTTTGGAGGTGGGGCTTCCCTCCTTATCACTCAAATTATAGGAGTGTTAAGTATTGCAGTATTTTCATTTTGCTCAACTTACATTGTGATAAAACTCCTCAAAATGACTATTGGAATTCGAGTGTCTAAAGAAGAAGAAAAAGCCGGAATTGATGCCGTTTCTTTTGGAGTTAAATCTTATACCTCAAATGAATAATTTTAATAAATAATATGAAAAAAATAGAAGCCATTATCAGAAAATCAAAGTTTAAAGATGTAAAAGAAGCACTTCACAATGTTGAAGTCAATTTTTTTAGCTATTGGGATGTCACTGGAATAGGAAATGAAAAAGAAGGTCATGTTTATCGAGGAATTAGCTATAGCACTTCAGAAATTCAAAGGCGATATCTTTCAATCGTTGTCAATGACGATTTTGTGGAACCTACAATCAATGCCATTTTAAAATCTGCGGCAACAGACCGGGTCGGCGATGGGAAAATCTTTGTGCTTCCAGTAGATGAAGCTTATCGAATCCGAACAGGTGAAAA
>Ga0233394_1000616_pt1 | contig 12145 bp, 8 predicted proteins | sample 24DmetaG_FD_190481 | JGI IMG/M metagenome (GOLD analysis project Ga0233394, IMG submission 190481) | Seawater microbial communities from Monterey Bay, California, United States - 24D | ecosystem: Environmental > Aquatic > Marine > Coastal | place: USA: California | collected 2016-11-02 | reverse complement strand
TAAATCTCGTTGATCTGATTGATAAAATTGAGTGAGATGACACTGCGGTCTTCTACAAAAAAGCTCACTGAGGTGCTATTTTGGTGCCAACGAGGACCCTTTCTTAAAAGCATGATGTGGCCAACAGAGTGATTCCTACCATCAATATCGCAGCGCTGTTCGATGCAAATAGTCGCCCGGGTCACGCGCTCGCCACTACCGATCTCGCGGTGTTTGAAGCTGCTACGACATTGGGCTTTATGGCGATCACCGGCTTACCTCATGAGGCCGATATTGACGCCTCAGCAAAGCAAACACTCACGACGCTGTTCAATCTCAGTGCCGATGAGCAGCGCAGGCTCTGGAAACGTAATTTTGAACCCGATAACCCCAACCTTTACCGCGGTTGGTTTCCATTACATTCAGGACCCACACTCAGTCGCGAAGGCTTTGAAATAGGGCCCGATGTGATCCGCTCTTTGCCCAATCCAACGGGAGATGTGCTCCTTGAGCCCACTCCGTTACCCAGCGATGCCGTTATACCTCAGTTTCGCACAGTGGCAGGTCGTTATTATGCTGCGATGGAGACGATCGGAGCAGCGCTATTGGCGTCACTGTCGAGGGGGCTGGGTATTGCACCGGCACTATTCAGGGACGCCTTTACCGAGGGTATTTCGACACTCAGGTTACTGCGCTACATCCCGCGACACGACTTGCCCATCAGTGACGTTTTAAAAACCACACGTGGCGCACACGTAGACACAGGAATGCTCACACTGCTTGCTCCGGTGAACGGTGCATTAGGACTGGAGGTCGAAGTAACGCAGGGAAACTGGCTGCGAGTTCCCGCGGAGGAAGGAACATTGGTCGTCAATTTTGGTGGCTTGCTCGAGCGTTGGACGGGCGGCCTTATCAAGGCAACGCGGCATGGCGTCGGTGCGGTTGATAGCGAACGCTTCTCGATTCCTTTTTTCATGGAGCCTAGCCCGGACACGCTGATTACGCCTCTGCCGCTTACAGGAATTCCACCTTTTAAACCCTTCTTATTTGGTGACCACCTTTGGGCCACTACCACGCAATTTACCGAAAACTGGGGCCTCAGCCATTTGCGGCCACACCAATCAGATTACGAGGATCCACTGCAGCGTGTTTCGGGTCAATCCTCGTCTGAACCGGTTTATTAGGGTGACTGTTTGGCGTGACTGTCGAGCACAGTGTCGCCATAGCAAGGGCCGCAGCGCATCCGCGCCAACTTTTAACGACAGTTAGTGCTACCGTGCTCGGCACCTCGTTTGCGATACTAGGGTCTTAGCGCCAAGGTTCACTTTTTCACTCCGGCTAAGGCATCAATTGAGACTTTTCATCAATGCGCCCTACCAGGACCTTTCGCAAGACCCTTTATTAGGACATCTGCTCTATGCGCAGCCAGCACTTTGCTGACGATACAGTGATAGGGAGTCGCCTGTTGCTGCCCAAACTCTGGCAGCGGCTCTCGCCTATTTTGGTTAAAAATCGCAGTCGCGTGGGGCTTGCCGTGCTCTGCTTGCTGGGCGCGAAACTCGCATTGATGTACATCCCGTTTCTGTTGAAGGCTCTGGTAGATGGCTTAGACACTGATCCGAACCAACTGGCAATACAAGCCATCCTCATCTTGGTACTCGCGTATGGTGCGGCGAGACTTACCACTACGCTCTTTGGAGAGATCCGCGATACCTTATTTGGGCGGGTAACCGAGAAAGCGATGCACGAAATTAGCTTGAGCACTTTTAAACATGTGCACAGCTTGGACCTGGAATATCATCTCAACCGACGCACGGGGGGACTGGCCAGAGATATTGAGCGCGGCACAGAGGGTATTAGCTTTCTACTGCGATTCTTCATTTTCAACATTGCGCCAACACTGTTCGAAATCGCGATGGTGGCCATTATCCTGTGGGTCAACTATGGGGCCCAGTATGCACTTGTGGTCTTAGTGTCGGTCATGGCTTACGGCAGCTTTTCATTTCGAGCAACAAGCTGGAGAACCCAATACGTTCGTGAAGTGAATCGTGCGGACTCAGATAGCCAAACGCGTGCGGTCGATAGTCTCCTCAACTATGAGACCGTCAAGTATTTCAATAACGAACCATTCGAAGCGGGGCGCTACGATATTGCCCTCGACATTTGGGAACAAGCGCGGCGGAAAAACCGGCTGTCTTTGTTTGCCTTAAATGCGGGGCAAGCACTGATCATCGCGGTCAGCCAGACGCTCATGCTCGGCATGGCGGCACTGTCAGTCGGTGCTGGAGACATGTCACTTGGCGACTTTATTCTCATTAATCAGTTCATGCTGCAACTGTTCCTGCCCTTGGGTTTCCTAGGGTTTGTCTACCGCGAAATCAAGGCCGCCTTAGCCAATATTGAACGTCTGTTTAACGTACTTGAAGAAAGACCCAGTATCGCACCTCACTCAGCGGCGCCCGACTTAGCGCTGTCAGCGGGCGACATTCAATTTAGCCGCATCGAATTCGCCTATCGCGAGAGCGAAAAGGTGTTGAAAGACTTCAATTTGCATATTAAGGGAGGCCAAACCGTTGCACTGGTCGGCGTCAGTGGTGCCGGAAAATCGACCGTTAGCAAATTGCTGTTCCGATTTTATGACCCCACACAGGGCGTTATCAGTATTGATGGCACCGATATCAAAGAGATTAACCTTCCTTCGCTGAGACAAGCCATTGCGGTTGTCCCTCAGGACTGCGTCCTTTTTAACGATTCTCTTCGGGAGAATATCCGTTACGGTCGACCGGCTGCGACAGATTCAGACATTGAGCAAGCCGTCAAAGCAGCACACCTTGCAGAATTTGTTGAGCGATTGCCTGATGGGTTGGACACACTGGTCGGTGAACGCGGCCTCAAGATTTCCGGTGGTGAACGTCAACGCGTGGCAATCGCCAGAGCGGTACTGAAGCAAGCTCACATACTGATCTTCGATGAGGCAACGTCTAGCCTTGATAGTCACTCGGAACAAGCTGTGCTGAAGGCATTTAAAGCTTTAGCCGGCAGACAGACAACATTAGTGATCGCTCATCGACTGTCGACGATTGTCGATGCCGACCAAATTGTTGTGGTGCATGCGGGTAGTGTCGTTGAGCAGGGTACCCACTCAGCGCTTCTCGATGCGTCTGGAAAGTATGCCGCGCTATGGCGAGCACAACTTCAAGAGCATCGATAGAGCGATGATTATCTTTAATGATGTCAGTCTGCGCAGAGGTAAAAAACTCCTATTTTCAGGCGCTTCGATTACGCTGCAACCCGGCCAAAAAATCGCGCTGATTGGCGCGAATGGGTCAGGAAAATCCAGTTTTTTTGCGTTGCTATTAGATGAACTTTCAGTCGATGGCGGCGATATCCGAGGGCTTCAAGGCCTCCGAATTTCCCACATGGCGCAAGAAGTTGAAGCGAGCGACTTATCGGCACTGCAGTATGTGCTCGCAGGTGACGCTGAGCTCTATCGTGTTTTGAAAGCCCTCGAAAAATCGGATTCCGAGGAAAACTATGAGCTGTCGGCCTCCCTCCACCAAGAAATGGAAGTGCTCGATGGCTATAGTGCTGATCGGCGTGCCGAAAGACTCTTATTGGGTCTGGGCTTTCAACACGAGCAGCTGCAATCAGGCATGGAGAGTTTCTCGGGGGGCTGGCGTATTCGACTGAACTTAGCCAGAGCCCTCATGACCCCCTCCGAGTTACTGTTGCTGGACGAGCCAACAAACCACCTCGACTTAGATACCACCATTTGGCTACAGAATTGGCTCAAAGCGTATCAAGGTACGTTACTCATGGTGTCTCACGACCGAGATTTTATCGACGCGACGTGTGATCGCACTATCAAAATTGAAAATCAGGCCGTCGATGCCTATCGAGGCGGCTATTCGGACTACGAGCGTCAAAAGGCGGAACGTGCTTTGCAACAGCAAGCTTCCTTTGAAAAGCAGCAACGGAGAATTTCCGATATTGAGAACTTCGTCAGGCGCTTTAAAGCTAAAGCAACAAAAGCGCGACAGGCCCAATCTCGCATTAAAGAGTTAGAGCGCATGCAGATCGTCGCGCCCGCTCACATTGACTCTCCCTTCAGCTTCGCCTTCCCGGCCCCAGGAAAAACCAGCGATCCGTTACTGACTCTCACACAAACCAACTTGGGTTACGACGCAAAAACCATATTAAAGAACGTTAACTTATCCTTGAGCCCCGGTGATCGTATAGGTTTGTTGGGCAAAAACGGTGCAGGCAAATCGACGTTATTAAAAAGTTTGACCGGTGAGCTTGCCTTGCTTCAGGGGGAGCGCACTATTGGTGCGCATCTCCGCATTGGCTATTTTGATCAACAACAATTAGAAGTATTAGATATGGAGGCGAGCGCCCTCCTGCATTTGCAGCGATTATCCCCAACAGCACGAGAACAATCGCTGATGGATTTTTTAGGTGGATTCAATTTCAAGGGCGAGCGAGCCAAGGAGGCGATACGTCCTTTTTCGGGCGGAGAGAAAGCGCGACTCGCACTGGCACAGATTGTCTGGCAAGACCCGAACGTGCTAGTACTGGACGAGCCCACTAACCACCTCGACCTCGAGATGCGTCATGCATTGGAGTTGGCGTTGCAGCATTATACCGGGGCCATCATATTAGTCAGTCACGACCGTCATCTGTTGCGTAACGTGGTTGATCAACTGCTCTTAGTCGACGACGGACAGCTCGCAGAATACGATGGTGATATCCCCAGCTATGAAAAATGGGTCATCTCATCAGTCAATACACGCCCTGCCCCCCAGACTCCTGTTGAGCAACCCGTGGTCAGCAGCTCTAACGCAACACCGTCAGGCCAGAACAAAAAGCATCAGCGCCAATTGACAGCAGCAACCAAAGCGAAGAGCAGCCCAATCAACAAGGCGATCAGTCGTATTGAGGCAGCAATGGATCGATGTCAGGGGCAACTCTCTGACCTTCAGTCTCAGCTCAGCGAGGAAGGCCTGTATCACGACGAGCAAAAACACCTATTGCAAACCCTGATCCAAAAAGAGGCGGTGCTAAAAGGAGAGCACGCAGCGCTAGAAGAGCAATGGCTCACGCAGCAAGCCGCGCTAGAAGCGATCGAGGACGCGGCAGACTGACTCGATGCTATGGCTGATAGTCAGCCTCAACACAACCACCTCTTGTTATGAAGGAGCGGTGCTCTCACAGCAACGAACCCCTATTTTGCGACAGCCACCTGCACCGGACGCTTGCCGTCCTTGCCATACAGATTCACTTGCAGACTGGATATCGCGTGCACAAGGATGATGGGCTCAATCTTCTGTTTACCCGTCCAGTGAATGTGAGGGAATCGCTCAAGAATCCGCTCATACGCCATTTTAAGCTGCATCTGCGCCACGCGATTGCCAAGGCATCGATGAACACCATGGCCAAAGGCTAAATGCTTGTCGACATTCGGTCGGGTCATGTCAAACACATCAGGATCTGGAAACACCGATGGATCCCTGTTAGCTGCGCCGTACCACATGACCACTTTCTCATCTTTGGCAATGCGTTGTCCGGCCACTTCTGTGTCCTCTACTGCGGTGCGCCTCATATGCATTACGGGCGATACCATCCGCAGCGCTTCATGGCTCATACGCTCAATGAGTGATGGATCATCAATCACCATTTGGCGTTGATCCGGAAACTCTGTCAGCAACCGAATAGTGCCCGAGAGAGAATTACGGGTCGTATCATTGCCTGCAAAGATAATCAGCAACCAAGATCCATCGAGGTAACTCTGCGACATCGGCTTATCGCCCAGTTTGGCATTGGCGATGGTCGTCAATAGATCTTCTCTGGGGTTCTGAATACGATCCGCCATGACGCGCTCGCCATAACTGAACATATCGTGGAGCATATTTTCAAAACGGAAGGGGAACGTGGGCTCGGACAACAACATTCTGAGAGGGTGTGTAATGAACTGCGGCGCCAGCTCAAGGTAGTGCATCCACTTAATGATATCTGCGCGATCATCTTCGTCAACGCCCAGCATCTCGCATAACGTAAACATTGGCAGCTCAATAGAAAACAGCTTGGCAAAATCGACTACCGGGCCCTGCCGTTCCATATTGTCGAGCAGCGCATCAATCTTTTCACCTACCCGCCGCTTGAGCGTTTCAATGTAGGTCGGAAAAAAAAACGCCGCCTGCTGCGTCCTTAATTCGCGGTGAAGATCCGCGTCAAGGTTGATGAGCGAATTATAAGCGGCATACATTAAGCGCTCCGCTTTGCCTGTAGGATTAGACAGCACACTCATATTAATGCTGCCGCGCTGCGAAGAAAAAAGTTGTGGGTTCAACTCAACCTGCTTGACATCGTCGTAGCGGGTGACGGACCAAAAACCGGAGGCCGGTTTTTTTATTTGCGACCACATCACTGGCGCGTCGTCTCGCATACGTCGGTAAAAATCAAACGGCTGGCCCGCTGTCCAAGCGTTGGTCACACCGAGCTTAAACCCATCCAAACGGGGATAGATTTCTCCATAAACAGGATCACGTGCCCCGCTGTCCAATAAGATGTCGTCACTGACGGCAGGGTGGTGTTCAAGGGGGGCTGCGTTGTTCATAGATTTTCCAAAAGGTCGTCTGAATCAGGATAGAAACCGCGGCGCCAGACGAAAAGCTGTGGCACCGCAATATGAGTTCAAACGCTCGCTCATACTGTTGGCGGGTTCATGGTAGGGGTATACGAAAAAAAGTACAGCTCAGACTGATTCGGCGACACCGATCACCTCGGAATGAAAACAGCGGCGCCGAGGCACCTGAATCGCCACAACAGACCGCGAACGAAGCGATCCCTTGCGGCCTGGGGGTACATCTCGGCAATTGGAGGTGACGATAACTGATCCCAGCAGTCATCAGATCGGGGCTGACGTCCGTATAACCAGTATTATCCGTATTGTGAGGTATCTTGTGAGAATTCTTGTTTGCGCTGTTCTTTGTCTGCTTTTGCCCTTGGCCTCGCAGGCGGAGTACTCCCACACCTATCTTGACAGGTATCCATTAAAAATCGCATCCGTCGGGCAGCTTGAGATCGCTTATCGGATCGTTGAGGAAAACCCTAGTTACCCAAAAGCGATCGTCATTATGGGACTCGGTGGCTCGAATATCGCTTGGGGAGATACATTCATCTCAGGCTTAGCTGCAGAAGGTTACGAGATTCTCTTACTCGATAATCGCGATACCGGAGCGTCGACCCGCTTTGACGATTGGGGGCAACCCACGCTTTGGTGGGAATTACTGAAATACAAACTGGGCTTCTCGGTGAATGCCCCCTACACCCTGAACGACATGGCCAGCGATATTACTGGGTTAATGACGGTCGTCGGCTACGACCAAGCCCATATTATTGGTGCCTCAATGGGCGGAATGATCGCTCAAATTATTGCGGCACAGCACCCTGAAAAAACCCAGAGTCTCATATCGATCATGTCGACAACTGGCGCACCGCATCTGCCCCCTCCGACTGAGGCAGCGGAGCAGAGGTTACGCAATCTCGCCGTTGGCGAGGCAGCAGCGGAGCGAGAACAAGCCATTCGCGACAGAGGGTTTTTCCCTGAGTCGATGCAACGGCATTTAATGGCGATATTCAAGGTCGGTGATCGCTCAGCAGAAGTGGCGACGATTTCTGCCCCTACGCTGGTCATTCATGGCGCAGATGACGGCTTAGTGCCGCCCGAACATGGTGAACATACTGCCTCATTGATCAAAGGATCAGCCTTCAGTCTCGTTTCTGGCATGGCTCATGACATGCCAGAAGAGGTCATTCCGTTACTCGTACAACAGATGACCACCCATATGAATCGGGTGGAAGCGGGCACCCTCGCAACGCATTAACGCCGCGAGGCGCGCCCAACTCAGCTGATCGCATCGCCAGGGGCCCGATCCACTGCTACTGTGCTCAATTGCCTTGCTAGAACGCAAGTCGAACACGGACTCCGATATTGCGGCCGGGTAACGGCACCTGATCCTTCACGAAGGACGTGTGATTACGAGACACCTCATCCGTCAGATTCCGCGCAAAAGCCGTTAAGGTCAGCCGTGTTGAATCGTTGAAGCCATACGACCAAGAGGCATCGGCATTGACGAGTGTGAAGCCCTCCGTCACCGTCTCTCCCATCGCCACATCGGTTTGTCGCTCAACATCTTTGACCAACAGCTTGGCGGAGAAGTCATCCAGCGTATAACGGGCCGTCAACATATTACGAGCGGGCACAATCCTCGGTACCGCACGGCCATCCGTGAACTCAGCATCGACTTCGTCACGCCCCAGTGTCACTTCGAACTCTCCCCGAGGTAAGGCGAACCGCGCACCAACCTCAATCTCATAACCCGTGAAGTCCGCATCCTGCTGAGTGTACTCAGACAGAATCAAACCTCCGTGGTCACCGTGCTCTCCGTGCTCGTCCTCGTGATCTTCGTCCATGTGCGCTGCGTGTTCTTCTTCCAATTCATCACGCAGGTAGATGTAATTGTCGACCCGGTTGTAGTACACCGCTGCGGAACCAAACCAATTGTGTGAGTCAAAAGTGAAGGCAAGATCAATATTGTCAGAGCGTTCAGTATCGAGATTGACGTCACCGACCTCATAGCGACTGCTAGCAAGGTGTTCACCGTTCATAAATAGCTCAACCGCCGAGGGTGTCTTGCTCACGCTGGCTAAACCTAGAGACAAGGAAGCGTGCTCATTGAGGTCTCGCCTTAACGTAGCCGCCGCGCTGAATACCTCGTCGCTAAATGAGTACGGGTCGTATTCCATCGCCTCATCATGATCACCCTCATGGTCCTCGTCATGATCACCTTCGTGGTCCTCATCGTGATCACCTTCATGGTCTTCATCGTGGTCGTCATCATGGTCTTCTTCGTGATGCATCTCAGCGATAAAACCGTCGCGCTCTATTTGATCGAAACGCAGCCCGATATCCAGCGTGGCGAAGCCCACATCATCGGAACTAAAGAATCCAAGCGTCGTCTCGGTCGAGTCGACAGGCGCCATAAACGCCTCCTCGCCAATAATCGAGATCTCCTCTATGGCATGATTCAATACAACACGACGTATGCGCTCACCTGAACTCAAATCGAGCGATACTGACAGCTCGGTTGCTTCATTACTGAACACGGTGGGGCCCTCTTCGTGCCCATGTCCGTCCTCGTGCTCTTCCTCACCGTGCTCGCCCTCGGCATGCTGCTCCTTCAGCTCGTAATCAGACTGTTTTACGGAAAAGTCGATCGCGTTAAGGAACGATAACGACGTCTTAAAGGAGCCACTGAGCGAGATAATTTCCGATTCTGTTTTAGAGAAGATGCGCTCACCCTCGTGATCATCGCCATGCTCGTCGTCATGATCATCATCGTGATCGTCGTCATGGTCCCCGTCGTGATCGTCATGATCATCGTCGTGATCCTCATCGTGATCGTCATGTCCCTCCTCGTCGTGCGCCGCTTCGGAGTGGAACGGAATGCCATAAGTACTGCTCAAATCACTGTAAGACAGACCCACGTAACCCCAATCGCCCGTTGTGGATACACCAAAGCGATGCGATGTGGTCGACATGTCGGAATTCGCGAGCGTGTCCATGTCGCCGTGCTCATCACCATGCTCACCTTCATGATCCTCGTCATGGTCTTCATCATGATCCTCGTCATGGTCTTCGTCATGGTCTTCGTCATGGTGCGCGTCAATGACCGCACCCTTTGGAATTTCATAGCCTTCCATATCAACATCTTGGTAGCTATAGGTGAAATTCAAGCCACCTAGATTTCCGCGGAGCGACAGGTCAGCTGCTTCACCATCGTTTACCGACTGGGCTTCGGCGCCCACTGAACCACTGAATCCGTCCAGGTCAGACTTCGATATCGTGTTATCGACCACATTCACAATACCGCCGATAGAGCCATTTGAGTAAAGCAACGCCGAGGGCCCGCGAACGATTTCCACTTGCTGGGCATCGTTCAGGCTGACATCGACTGCGTGATCAGGCCCGAGCGCAGAGACATCGCGAACGACGGTACCGTTATTCAAAACCTTGACACGATTACCACTCAAACCACGGATGATGGGTTGTCCCACAGCCGCACCAAAATCAGCCGATGAGACCCCCAGAAGCGAGTCGAGATGCGAGCCCAGTGTCTGAGCGCCGTTTTGCTCCAGAGTTTCACCACTGACCACATGGATCGGCCGTGTCGCCATCGACTCGTTGACCCCGACAAATGAGGCCGTGACAATAATTTCTTCTAATAGCGTTTCTTCGTTCCCCGTGACCGTCAGTGGTATGACGGCAACTGCGAGAATCGCATGTGCTGGAATCGGACGCATGCTGAGCTCCTTAACATTAGCTGGGTGAATGAACTAGACAGTCAATTCAGCTAACGGGCGGTGCACGAGCCTGACAGGAGTATGAAACGACCGGGGAATACCCAAGCCATTGGATGGTGTGGAACAGGACAGCGCGCTGAGGCAGCGCCGTGAGCTTCGATGAGCCGACGAGTGCGAACTGCTCATCGATACAGTGAACACACTCGACATGGCCCTCAGCGATCTCAGCAGAGTGATCGTGCTCAATCGCGTGGCTCACGTTGGCAGCAATAAAAAATATCGCGATGCAGAGCATTAGACGACTGCAGTTTTTGTGCAATCTGAACATCATGTCCTTGGGGTTTTGTGCGTTCTGGCTTCAATGATAGTCGCGTCCGAGTTGCCAGTACAACCCTAGGGGAAAAGTTCACATATTCATACGAACCTGCTGAATCAGGCCTTAGTGCGCAGCCTGAGTTTGCGCCACGAAGCGTTAGCTTGCGGTAAATAGCCGGCTGAAAACCTGATCAAATACCTCGAGCTCTTCGATGCGCCCCATGCTGACACGAGAATAATTTGCGTAGCCATCATACGCACCGCGGATGATGACATTATTCGCAGCCATTTCCTTTTTGAACTCGCTCGCATTGCGGCCTATATCGGCATAAACAAAATTAGTTTGCGACGGCAAAGGCTCGATACCATGCCGCCGGAAGGTGGCATTCACCATAGCCCTGCCTTGCAGGATTTTTTGCCGAGAAAAGTCAATGAACGCGTCGTCGAGATAGCTGTGGTAAGCCGCATAAAGGCCCACGCCATTGGGCCACGCCATCACATGATCTTTGATCACTTTCACCATATCGGGGTGCCCCATACCGTACCCGACTCGGAGCCCTGCCATACCGAAAATTTTTGAAAAAGTCCGCGTAATGAGCACATTGGCACCTTCACGAACCAAATCGATCATCGACGTGTAGTCTGGTTTATCGGTGAGCTCGTTGTAGGCCTCGTCGATCAAAATTGGCACTCGGGGACTCAGTTCTCGACAAAAAGCGCGTAACTCGTCCCCGTCGATAGCCATTCCAGTTGGGTTATTCGGGTTACAGAGATAGACGAGCCCTACCGTGTCATCCACGGCACGCGCCATGGCGTCGAGGTCAATACTCATATCCTCGCGCAGCGGGATTCGCTCCACTGCTATCCCCAAGCGCTCAGCATAAGCCAGGTGATCTGAGTAAGTGAGGCTCGGTGAAATCACCTTGCCCTGTTTGCCAAACGCCATCATGGCTGCCTGCAAACCCTCGTTTGAGCCTGACGCTAAGAAGACCTGATCTGGATTAAGCCGATGGCGCTCCACGAACAGTGCTGGTAAATCTTGCTCTATTTTGCCGGGATAATAGGCCGTTTTCGGCAGAATCTTAGCGACTGCCTCCAGCGCCTTAGGACTGGGGCCGTAGGGGTTCTCATTGAAAACCAAACGAATTTGGCCCACAGGAATATCAATTTGGCTGAGCGTGATCGGTGACAGTGCCAGCCCAGCGGCCCCTATTAGCGCGCTCCGCAAAGCCGATCGGCGATTCATGCCGTGATCACGATACGGCGGGGATTGCTGGGGATTACCCAATGATCTCAGCCCCTCATTGTCGATATTGTAGGACATAAGCACTCTCCACCTTCGCCGCCTGACGGCAACTACTTTTTTAACTGCAGTTCGTAGCCTGCGCGCAACGCTCACAGTGATCATAGCGCTTTTACCGTCAGAAGCGAGCGCCCTCGCCTATCGGTTTTTATATCAAACACTTTCCGACTGCGCTCTCATGAC
>Ga0233394_1000615_pt1 | contig 12149 bp, 10 predicted proteins | sample 24DmetaG_FD_190481 | JGI IMG/M metagenome (GOLD analysis project Ga0233394, IMG submission 190481) | Seawater microbial communities from Monterey Bay, California, United States - 24D | ecosystem: Environmental > Aquatic > Marine > Coastal | place: USA: California | collected 2016-11-02 | reverse complement strand
TTCAACTATTCCCTCGTTTTTTTTTTATTTTTATGTATTTGATAATTATAGTACTGTTAAATTAAATTATCTTTAAAAGTGTTTACTATTTAAATGACTTCTCTGTGAAATAAATTTATAATTAAGTGTACATTTTATATATAAAGTGTAAATTTGCCACTTAATTGGAGGAAAAATTTGACTGATTGCAACCTCTTTGTACTGAAAATTTCAGGAAACAAAAAATGCTAAAGCAGTAATTCACTACTACTTTCATGGATCAATCAGACCAAATTTCTCAGTAATTTAAAAGAGAAACTATGTCATATTTATTTACTTCAGAATCTGTATCAGAGGGACATCCTGATAAGGTAGCAGATCAAATTTCTGATGCTTTAATTGATAATTTTTTAGCCTTTGATCCTGAATCTAAAGTTGCTTGCGAAACTATGGTTACCACCGGACAAGTTATCTTGGCTGGTGAAGTAAAATCTAAAACTTATTTAGACGTTCAGAAAATAGCTAGAGATGTTATCAATAAAATTGGCTACACAAAAAGCGAATATATGTTTGATGGAAGCTCTTGCGGAGTACTTTCTGCAATTCATGAACAATCACCAGATATTAATCGAGGAGTAGATAGAGCTTCAAAAGAAGAACAAGGTGCGGGAGATCAAGGAATGATGTTTGGGTATGCTACCAATGAAACTGAAAACTTCATGCCATTAGCATTAGAATTATCACATCGCTTATTAATTGAATTGGCAGAATTGAGAAGAGAAAATAACGAGATTAAATATCTACGCCCAGATGCTAAGTCTCAAGTAACTATTGAATATTCTGATGATAACAAACCTCAAAGAATTGATGCTATAGTACTCTCCACACAACATGACGATTTTCATGAAAATGATGAAGTAATGTTAGCTAAAATTAAAGCTGATATTAAAACTATTTTAATCCCTAGAGTTGTTGCTAAGTTACCAAGGCATTTACAACAATTATTTACAGATAATATTACTTATCACATTAACCCAACGGGAACATTTGTGATTGGAGGGCCTCATGGAGATACAGGTTTAACAGGTAGAAAAATTATTGTAGATACCTATGGAGGAAAAGGAGCACATGGTGGTGGTGCATTTTCTGGAAAAGATCCCTCTAAAGTAGACAGATCCGGTGCTTATGCTACTAGACACATTGCTAAAAATCTGGTAGCTGCAAGACTATGTAAAGAGGTATTAGTTCAAGTTTCCTATGCCATTGGCGTGGCTGAACCTACAAGTATTAATGTTGAAACTTATGGAACAGCTAACATAGATATGACTGACGGTGAAATAAGTAAAATAGTAGGAACTATTTTTGATATGCGTCCGTACTTTATAGAACAACGTCTAAAACTAAGAACACCTATTTACTCAGAAACTGCTGCATATGGTCATATGGGAAGGACCTCAGAAATTAAAACAGTTACTTTTTCTAATCCAATGGGAGAAACAGTTTCTCAAGAAGTAGAAACGTTTACTTGGGAAAAATTAGATCATGTAGATAAGGTTAAGAAAGCGTTTAAACTTTAGATTTTTCTATTTTAATCTTAACAATCGCTGATTTTTCATACGTTTCCAAGCAATTGTGTGTCGTTTTTTATACAACCAAAGGCACCCTAAGTCTAATCCAAAGTAAAAGAAGCTAATTCCACTTGGCGGATTTGCACTTGGTAAAAAAGAAAAAATATCAAAGGCGGTGTTTGGCCACTTCCAACATAAAAAATTGGTTCCAATAATTTCTAAGTAGGCTACTGTTAGATACATGCTCAAGTAAAACAAACGCTCCCTTGGTCTGTTTCTTAAAATAAAGACTATTGATAGGGTCATCAAAAAACCAAAAACATCATTTTCAAAAATCAAAAATATAGCAGCATAAACAAGAACAATAATTGTGAAAACTTTTTCTAACAAGCGCTTGTAAAGCCTCGAAAAAGTTGTTTTTGTAAAATATAAAACTCCTACATATACCAAAGCATGACCAAGAGGAACATAATGGGGTACATTTTCTAAACGATAAGTATACATACCTAGCGCTATTGAAAATAAATACTCACCAACAACAGCGATAATAACAGCTGTAATCATTTGTTCCTTGATTCTAGCTGTTACCCTACTAAAACACAAAAAGAAACCAATTAACATCACACTATTTGCAACCCATTGAGGTTTTGCTATCCATTGAAGTATCAGATAACTATCTAAATAAAGCCCCATTAAAATAAAAACCCATAGCAAGCCTAGGGTTTTAAAAAAAGCTGGAAAAAATGTTTTTGAAGTAGCTACTGACATAAAGCTAAAATACAAATCAAAATAAAAAAGCCTCCCTAAATAGAAAGGCTTTTTTAAAAATATTTTTGTCTAAATTACAATTGGTAACGTAATCTTAAACTCACAAATCTGGGTAGAATAAATGTTTCATTTATAGAACGTGAAATGTTACCTGCATTCACAGTTGTTCTAGAATCTGTTCCTAATAAATTACTTCCAATGAGTTCATATTCCAATTTTGCATCTTTATTTTTTCTGTAAGCAAATGTCATATCCCAAATTTTAAAAGAGTTAGTAACATTACCATCTTGCTTTACTTCATTAAAGGAAAAATCACTTTTAAAAGTTAATGAATCCCAAATGTATGCATCAAAATTTAAGGAAGGAACATGTGTAACCGTATTAAAATCATCTCGATTACCACTTATTTGATCTGTAAAAGAAACTCTATATCTCAACCTCACATTAGGTGCCTTGGTAAAATTAGTTCCTACACTTGTATTGTATGAATGGTTGTATAATAAGTTTTCATTTACGTTTCCTTGTAAAAATTGAAAGCTTTTAGAATACGTGAAGTTACCACCAATAGAAGTTCTTATTTTTTTAAATGTTTTTCCTACACGACCAAAAGCAGAAAGTGTTTCATTATCGAAAGGAGAATTTAAGTTTGTTCTAAACGATACAACAGACCCAGGCACAAAATTAAAATCCGTACTGATTTGATCTATCGTCTTCGTATAAGCTACTCTAGCAAAAACATTACTTGCATTGTATAAATTATAACTTCTGTAAAATAAACTTACATTATGAATACTTGCATTCATAACCTCTGAATTTCCTGCAAAAAATGCATTATAACCGTTTGCTACCAATCCTTTAGCTAATTGATTTACATCAGTAAAATTAACCTGTTGTCTATAATCAAAAGTTAAACTTTCACTACGTTTAAACTGCATGATCATTTTAAACTCAGGTAAGAGTTTTTGAAACGTATCTTTAAAGAAATCTGTACCGTATTGAGAATTGTTTGTATTGTATGCATGAGCTGTAAACCCTGGACTAAAAGTAAAAATACCAGACTTTACACGATATCTTAATCCAAGATATAAATCAGTGAATTTATACTCAATATCATTAGAGGTTTCTATACCTGTCCCAAAAATTGGGGTAGGGTCTAAGGTTGTACCTTGACTATCTAATACTTGAAAAAATCTAGAGTCAAAATTTTGTTTGCTTAATATGGTACCCCCAACAAAATTTAAATTACTCTTTTCATTTAAAATATAATAGTAGTCTAATTTTGCGTCCAATTGATTAGATTTTACCCGTCTATTCTGGTTTAATTCATATAAGTCTAATCCTGTATCTAAGCCTAGCACACTTGCTGTACTATCAAAACCATCAGCTTCTGGTGTATCGTTGTTTGTAGGATCATTCTCTAATAAGGCCACATAAAAAGGATCTTCATCTTGTAAAAGATGCTTCATTTCCAAGGCAAAAATATTTTTTTCATTAAGTGTATAAAAATAACTTAAGTTTTGGTCAATTTTATAAGGTGTAGATTTTTCCATTTCTGAAATATCACTTAAGACAAGTGAGTTTACATCATCGGTTCTTCGTTCGTTAGAAAATCTTCCTGTTACACCATAATCTATTTGACTATTGAAATTCTTTTTGTAGGAACTCTTAAAATTAAATAGACCTGTATTACTAAATTGATCTGTCAGGCTTTGAACAAAATCATTTCTAGAAGGGTCATCATTAAAACTTTGTGTGGTATTATTTTTTTGACCGTTACTGTTGCTAGACCATATTAAAAAACCACTTAAATCTAATTTTTCAGTTGGTGAATAGCTGTAATTTATTGCACTTAATTTGGTTTCTATTCTATTGGCGTTTCTTGCATTAGCATTTAAAAATCCTAATCCTGCACTTCCTAAGCTCAAATTTGTACCGTTAGATGGACTTTGACTTCTAAAACCGCCACCAAAACCTCTGATGTCATTTCTATCCAATACAACTTCACCAAGATTATTAAGATCTCCTATAATATTGATGGTGTATTTTGGGGAATAATAAAATAATTTGGGTTGAAAAAGGTATAAATCATCGTTTGTAGCATTTCCTAATCCGGCAGTAACATCTCCAAACCAGAAATTCTTCTTTCCTTCTTTTAATTTAATATTAATGGCTACCCTGTCTTGATTGTCTTGTACTCCTCTAAGTTGACTTACGTCTCCATAATTTCTTAAAACTTGTATTTTATCTACTGCATTAGAAGGAATATTCTTTGTGGCTAGTTTAGTATCGCCACTAAAAAACTCTTTTCCATCTACCATTATTTTCTCTACAACTTTACCTTCAACTTCAATTTCACCGGCATCATTGAGTTCTACACCTGGCAACTTTTTTAAAACATCTTCTAATTTCCGTTCCGTTCCATTCTTAAATGAATCTGCATTGTAGATAATGGTATCTCCTTCTATTCGTACAGGCATTTTAGATACAATCGTAATTTCATCTAGCATATTGTCATTTGACATTTTGTAGTTTTTAACTAGATCTGTATCTAATGTTTTTACAAAATCATCAACAGATTTCAACCCTATGTAGCTAATCTTAATGTTGTAAACCGTATTTTTTTGGAGATCTAATTTGTATTGTCCATTGGCATCTGTAAATCCGTAGGAAACAATTTTTTTTGAAACTGTATCTAAGGCAATAACATTTGCCATTTCTAGAGGTCCAATACTGTCTTTAACAACACCCGTTAATTTAATTTGGGCATTAACTATTAGGGTAGTCATGAAAATGACTAGTGTAAGTATCTTTTTAATGTTCATTTTTGATTTTTTAATTTAGAATTTTCTTCCTCCGCCTCTTCTATTTTGGAAGCGTTCTCTTAATTCTTCTGATTTTTGTTTCATCATCACATCATATTCGTCACGTGAAACCTCTTTACCCTTGGAAGGTTTTTTAATTTCTACAACCTCTTCAGGATTTATGGCAATTTCTGTACAAAGCATGGTCGTTCTACCTGCATTAATTTCTAGAATTAAACCTGGTAAACCCCAATACTTTTCTGGTCCTGCACTTACAGGAATTTGAGGTGTATACCATGCAGTAACCAATTGAGTTTTTACAGGAGGTTTGGCTTGATTTGTTTGGGTTAAATCTTTCTTTTTTGCACCTCTACCTCTTCTTCCAAAAATACTTCCCCAATCTATTTCCTTATCTATCTTTGTCATGGTTGCTTTGTAACAAGTATATTGTCCTATTTGTCTGGTCTCTCCTGTCATTTCCCATTGAGGAAATTCCATCGCTTCTATGACTCTAAAACGTTTGCCAAATTGTTCTACATCCTCAATCATTTCCTTAGACTTTAAATCTTTATAAATAGAACCTTGTCCATTGCTTCTACCCCAGCTTGGGCCAGAAGTACCCGGAGCATCAAGAGTTACGTTTTCTTTGAAGGAGGATTCAGATTTATTAAAACTAAGCGTGTAAGTTTTCTCTAAAAAATTTTTAAAACGCGCTTTTATTTGTTTCTTTTGCTGCTCACTCATTTTATCAAAACGGGACATATCCATAGTTCTTTTAGACATATACGTTGCTTTTCCTTCAAACTTTTTTTGAGAAAAAGTAAGGATAGTGAATAAAAGTAATACTAGAGTAGTTAGTTGTTTCATAATTTTTCTGAGTTAATTTGACAGAGTAAAAGTAATTTTATTAACAGACTATATGACTTAAAAAAAACTTAAAAGTTTAATGGAGTCCTAAAATAACTTGGTTATCCTCCTATCCTGATTTCAATTCCTTTACCATCTCTACTCCTGTATCGATTCATCATCTCTTTTGTTTTCTCAAAAGAAATCTTACTAAATTCATCTCTAGTAACTACCTTCCCTTTAGTTGGCTCTTTTATTTCTTTAACTTCTTTTGGGTTTAACACGATTTCAGAACATACAATGGTTTGATTTCCATCATTAACTTCTAATATTAACCCAGGTAAACCTCCATAATTACTTGGTCCATTACTAATTGGAACCTCGGGAGTATACCAGGCAACTAAGGTTCTTTTTTTTGTTACTTTTTCCTCTTTTACTTCACCATCAATCATATTTATTTGAATATCCTCTTCCTCGATTTCAAATTTTGCTTTATAGCAAGTGTAGTTCCCAATATTTTTTGTTTCTCCCATCAATTCCCAATCATAAGCAACAAGATTATCTCTTATCAAAAAAACTTTTCCCATCAGTTCTTTTTTATTCGCCATTCTATTTTCTGAAATATTCTTGTACAATACATCATTACTTCCATTTGAACCTTGAACCATAATCATAACTCCATTAGAAGAGGGTGCATTTGGAGCATCTAATTCTTGTACTTCTTTGTATACAGATTTCGATTTTGTAAAATCTAAAGAATAGGTTTTTTGGAACATTTTTCTCATTTGAGCCTCCAATTGTTCTTGAATGCCTGGAGATGAAGCCATGGTAGTACTGTCTAACTTAATTGATGATTTTCTGTGTGTTCTGTAGATAGCTCTTCCTGAAAAGTCTTGAGCAAAAATAGATACTGTCATTAGAAAAGACAGTAATAAAAATCTAATTCTCATTTTTTTTCTGCTAAAATGAAATAAACAATAATACTAATTAGTTAATAGTCTGTTAAGATTTTACGAGAAGGTAATTTTAATAATTTTTAAATAAAAACTAATAATTTACAATATCAGAATTTTTTGATAACAAACTAATCATTTAGTTAGGTCAAGTTTCTAAATTTTAATTATCTTTAACGTCCCCATTTTAATTTTTTGAAACTAACCCTATGCATATAGCAATTGCCGGAAATATTGGCGCCGGAAAAACTACCTTAACCAAATTATTAGCAAGACATTACAGTTGGAAACCACACTATGAATCGGTTGATGAAAATCCTTACTTAGACGATTTTTATGGAGAAATGGAACGCTGGTCTTTTAACCTTCAAGTCTATTTTTTAAATAGTCGTTTTGGTCAAATTTTAGAGTTGAGAAAAAGTGGTAAAAACATCATTCAAGATAGAACCATTTATGAAGATGCCCATATTTTTGCTCCTAACCTCCATGCTATGGGACTTATGACCAATAGAGATTATCATAATTACAGTTCCCTTTTTGAATTAATGGAAAAATTAGTAACACCCCCAGATTTACTCATCTATTTAAGGGCAGACATTTCTACCTTAGTTAGCCAAATTCACAAAAGAGGAAGAGATTATGAAAATTCTATTAGTATAGATTACCTAAGTAGATTAAATGAACGATACGAAGCTTGGATTTCTACTTACCAAAAAGGTAAACTTTTAATTATAGATGTAGATCATCTTGATTTTGTCGAAAAACAAGAAGATTTGGGATACATAATAGATAGAATTGATTCACAGATTAACGGTTTATTTTAATTTTTAAAAAAAATTGTAACATTTTTACAATTCGATGCGTATAATAAGTATATCCTCAAAAAACACAATCTAATCCCAGTATAGAGATGAGACAACTTAAAATTACAAAACAAGTAACCAATAGAGAAACTGCCTCACTTGATAAATATCTTCAAGAAATAGGAAAAGTAGATTTAATTACTGCTGATGAAGAAGTAGAATTAGCTCAACGCATCAAAGCTGGTGATCAGACTGCGCTTGAGAAATTAACAAAAGCAAACTTACGTTTTGTGGTTTCTGTTGCTAAACAATACCAAAATCAAGGATTAACCTTACCCGATTTAATTAATGAAGGTAATTTAGGGCTTATTAAAGCGGCAAAACGTTTTGATGAAACTAGGGGGTTTAAATTTATCTCTTATGCAGTATGGTGGATACGTCAATCTATATTACAGGCATTAGCAGAGCAATCTCGTATCGTTCGTTTGCCTTTAAATAAAATTGGATCTATCAATAAGATTAATAAAATGTTTGCTTTTTTAGAACAAGAAAACGAACGCCCTCCAAGTGCAGAAGAAATTGCAAAAAAGTTAGATATGACTGTTAATGACGTAAAAGAGTCTATGAAAAACTCTGGTCGTCATGTATCTATGGATGCTCCTTTAATTGAAGGAGAAGACTCAAATTTATATGATGTTTTAAATTCTGGAGAATCTCCAAACCCAGATAAAAAGTTATTACATGAATCTTTACGCATAGAAATTAACAGAGCTCTTGAAACCTTAACGCCAAGAGAAGCAGATGTCGTAAAGTTATATTTTGGATTGGGAGAACACCAACCCATGACTCTTGAAGAAATTGGTGAAACATTCGATTTAACTCGCGAACGTGTTCGTCAAATTAAAGAAAAAGCCATTAGACGACTAAAACATACTTCTAGAAGCAAAATCTTAATGACCTACCTAGGATAATAAGATGTTGTCAACAAAAGATTTAAAACTCTCGAAAATTCTTCGAGAGTTTTCTTTTTTATATCCTTATTTTTACTTCAGAAATTTAAATTTTTAAAAAATGAGTAAACTAATTGCACCTTCAATATTAGCCGCTGACTTTGCTAATCTGCAAAGAGACATAGAAATGGTAAATGCAAGTGATGCCGATTGGTTTCATATCGATATCATGGATGGTGTTTTTGTTCCTAACATATCTTTTGGTATGCCGGTTCTAAAAGCGATTACAACATATGCCACTAAAACAATTGATGTTCACTTAATGATTGTTGATCCTGATAGATATATCAAAACTTTTGCAGATTTAGGAGCTACTATTTTAACAGTTCATTACGAAGCTTGTACGCATCTTCACAGAACTGTTCAAGCCATTAAAGCTGCTGGAATGAAAGCTGGTGTAGCTTTAAACCCTCATACACCGGTTGCTGTTTTAGAAGATGTAATAGCAGATTTAGATTTGGTTTGTATTATGAGTGTTAATCCGGGTTTTGGAGGACAGTCATTTATAGAAAATACTTACAAAAAAGTATCTCAATTAAAACATTTGATTGAATTTTCTGATTCTAATTGCCAAATAGAGATAGATGGAGGAGTTACGAACAAAAACGCCACAGAACTTATAGAGGCTGGTGCTGATATTCTGGTGGCAGGTAGTTATGTTTTTAAAAGTGAGAACCCAACTGAAACCATAGCTAATCTTAAAAATCAAATTGGATAAGCTTGTATTCAGTTGTTGATATAGAAACCACTGGAAATGGGTTCAAAGGTCAAAAAATCACAGAAATATCAATCTTCATTTTTGATGGTGAAAAAATAATTGATGAATTTACTTCTTTAGTAAATCCAGAGCAAAAAATACCTCATTTTATAACTAATCTTACAGGCATCACAGAGGCCATGGTAAGAACTGCTCCAAAATTTTATGAGATTGCAAAAAAAGTAGCAGAAATCACTAAAGACACCATTTTTGTAGCTCATAATGTGAACTTTGATTACAATATCATTAGAGATGAGTTTAAAAGTTTAGGATTTGATTTTAAACGAAAAAAACTATGTACCGTAAGACTTTCACGTAAAATAATTCCTGGGTTAGCATCCTATAGTTTAGGAAACATCTGTTCAGCTGAAGGCATAGAAATTTCAGCCAGACACAGAGCAAAAGGTGATGCAGAAGCTACAGTAGAGCTGTTTAGAAGATTACTAAAAAGAGATGACTCGTTTACTATTAATAGTTTTTTAAATGTCAAGTCTAGAGAAGCCACACTCCCCCCTTTATTAGATAAACAGGTGGTAGATACCTTACCGGAAAGACACGGTGTTTATTATTTTAAAAATCAACAAAAGGAAGTGATTTATGTTGGAAAAGCTAATAACATAAAGCAGCGAGTTATCAGTCATTTTTATGATAAGAAGAAAAAAGAAAGAAAGATGTGTCTTGAAATCGCTGATATTTCATATACAGAAACTGGAAATGAACTCATTGCACTTTTACATGAATCATCAGAAATAAAACACTTATATCCAAAATTTAATAGGGCACAACGAAAAGCTGGTGAAGCTGTTGGGCTTTTTTCCTATGAAGATCAAAAAGGGATACTACATTTAGCCTTCAATAGATTAAAGCTAATTCCTAATCCAATCATGAAATTTTATTCAATGGCTACTTGTAGAAGTACGCTGGAGAAAATATGTTCAGCTTTTGAACTCTGTCCAAAATATTGTCATTTACAAACCAATGTAAATGCATGTTTTCATTTTCAATTACAGCAATGTAAGGGAATTTGCTCTGACAAAGAAGCAATAGAAAACTACAATAAACGCGTTAAGGAAGCAATAAAATCATTGGGCTTACACACAGACAACCTTGTGATAACAGAAAATGGAAGAAATGATAAAGAGCTTGGATTTGTTTTAATTCTAAATGGTATATATCAGGGTTTTGGTTATGTAGATAAAAACTTAGAATTCAACAGTTTAGAAGATTATTTAACTCATATAAACCCTCAAAAAGACAATAGAGATGTACAACGAATTTTAAACGCTTATTTGTCTAAAAATAAAAAAAACCTAAAAACATAACCTTATATATCTTCATTAACTAACAACTCCTAAAAGCATAGTATAAAAAATAGTTGCAAAATGAAATTAATAATTGTTATATTTGAAATTACTAACAATTAAATATCTATTCAATGAAGAAAATTATTTTTATGCTGTCATTTATTTTGATAGCGACAGCAATGAATGCTCAAATTATTCAATCAAGACTATTGACAGTAGACCAAGACAACATGGAAGAATTCATGAAAGGAGTTGCTGAGAAAACAAAACTTTACAACAGTAAAAAAGGACAAGCCAGATATTTAACCTTTCAAATTTTGACAGGAAAAAATGCTCAAAATTTTATAAGAATGCAAGTATCAGACTCTATTCAAGAATTAGATAATGTGGATACAGCTGGTAATAAATGGTGGTGGAAAAAAGTAGGATCATTACATAAATCTACAGGAAACTATATGTGGTCTATGAATAAAAATATGTCTTACTATAATGAAAATACAGAAAGGGTTAACCATCGAAGAGTTATCTACTATAACTATAAAGACTCTGGAGAACAAGATTTTTGGAGATTTAGAGAACGTGTAAAAAAAGCTATGGTAGCAGCAAATTATGAACAAAACATGAATGTATTGTATTGTAATTCTGGTTGTGATGGAAATGTTGTTCAAGTTAGATTTCATCATAAAAACTTTACTGGACAAAGTAATGATTATGGTAAACCACTTAGAGATATGATTGCCAAATATGATGAGCTTTTTGGAAAAGATGCGTATGAACAAGATTCTAAAAAAGTAGACGAAAGTCTTATGCCAAACGGAAGAAAGATCAGACATCAAGTACTCATACCTGAACTTAGTTCTCCAGCAAATATGAACTAAAATTATAAATTTATCTACCCTCTACTTCAAATAAAAAAACCTCCAATAAGGAGGTTTTTTTTAAAACAATTATTTAAAATTATCTACTTATTATTATTCAATAATTACTTTTTTATTAATTGTACCGGTTTCATTTTTAACTTGAACAATATATACACCATTGCTAAGAGCCGGAAGATGAATATCGTTGGAACCCGTTCCTTCAAAAGAAGTATTGAGTACTTGCTTTCCAAGAATATTAAAGAGTTTAACGTTTGCAGTACCACTTTGAACTCCTACTATACGTAAATTATCTCTTGTGGTTGTATATATACTTACAGGATTATTGTTTAAAACACTACCCGTGCTTAAGCTAGCTGAAGTTGTATGTAAATAAAAACGGCCAGTACTATTTACATCAGTTGAAAGAGTGGTTGAAAAGTTTGAAGTCGCGTCTAATCGAGTAAAGGTATTTTCTAGCTTATCCTCTAAGAATACATTAA
>Ga0233394_1000609_pt1 | contig 12207 bp, 10 predicted proteins | sample 24DmetaG_FD_190481 | JGI IMG/M metagenome (GOLD analysis project Ga0233394, IMG submission 190481) | Seawater microbial communities from Monterey Bay, California, United States - 24D | ecosystem: Environmental > Aquatic > Marine > Coastal | place: USA: California | collected 2016-11-02 | reverse complement strand
TGTTGTTTTTGTGTACATAAATAATAGTATTTTCAAATGTCCAATGATAAATGACGAATATATTCTATTCTCTTGTCCAATGCATTTCTATATTTTTGTCTAAACTCATTCTCCATCAATAAGTATTCTGAACATAACTTTTTAAAATATTTTTTAAATGAACATCCCAAACTAATATTGTTTTGAATAATGTATTGTTCCAAATATTCTTCTTCATATCGAACAAGTTCTATTTCATACATTTCACAATAATGTTTTACAACTAATGTTTTTATTGTCTTGGAACATCTTTGAAATGGTAAATTATATTCTTTCTCATCCAACAAATATTGTATCTGAGAATCCAAATAATTCATTTCACAATCTTTGGCTCTATCATAAAATTCATAATCAAAATACATACTTGATACATTTGATACAATTGTCTCGTCATAATTAAAAAATGTTGAACGACCCTCTTTCACTTTATATAATTTTTTAATGTTATTACAAAGTTCCAAATAATCACCATCTGAAATAACATTAGAATTACGATCAATTATTTCCATAATGTTCTTGAGTTCATCCATGGATTCTTATAATTTAGATTTATAATAATTCATTTCAAGTAACACACTATCCCGAATATATTTTAAATGTTCCAATTGTTTGTCCAAATACCTATCAATATTCAAATTCTTAAGAGTTTTTGTGTAACGACTTGAATCACTGTGAATAAATTCTTTGTATCTACGAATTGTTTCAATATCTCTATCAATTAGTTCCAACTTATTCATCTATTGTTACCTTTCTTTTTTTTTAATTATTTCTTTGCAACAGACAATGATTTAAATAATTTATTAAGGGGAGGACGTTTACGAGGCTTTTGTATCGGCTTTTGTATCTTTCTAGTCAAATATTCATAAGTTCCTAAATTTATTCTGTGACCTCTATACAATTTTTCAAGTTTATTCTTTGCTTCGTTACGAGGTAAATTCTTCAATATGTTTGCGTACTTATTACGCTTCTCAATACGGGTAGGACTTTTAGGTTCCTTTGCCTTAGCACGCTTCAAACGCCCCCTACCCAACTTTTCGGCAATAGTATAATTAATAACACCTCTATTTAAACGATTAAAAATAAATTTATTAAATTCATTTCCCTTCATTTTTTCTGTATGATTTAAAATTGTATTAATGTTTTTATAATATTTAATCTTCTTTTCAATATCATTAATAGCCTGATTCAAAGATACACCCTCAAATATATATTTGTAAATTACACGAGAAGGTATATAAGATACATAACCTTCTCTACCACCAGAAACATTAGATAATTTACGCATCAATTCACGTAATTTTTTACTATTCTTAAACCTTTGTTCTTCATTCACATTGTTATTTCTTATTGAACTACCTGCACTTTTAGGACTTCCCATTTATATATAATGCTATTATTTTCTCCCTGATGTAGATGGTTGAAGTTGTTTAACCATTTTATTAAAATTTAATTGTAATTGTATTAATTCATTCAATTTACCCTGATAGATTTTTCTCTTATTTTTAAAATTAATAACTTTTTTCTTGTGTTCTAATGAAACATTTTTAGAAACTTCTTTCTTATATTTTTTATATAAATTTTCACCAATTATCAAATGATCATCTATTTTTTTAATGTGTTCTTTTAAACGTCTTATTTCAATCGATAAAAATTTATTATAATTCAAAAGCTCTCTGTTCATTTATATTTATTGTGATTATTTTCTGAAAATATATTCTATTATTATTACAAGATGTCAGCTGGTTCTATTCAAATAGTTGCCGCAGGACCTCAAGATGCACATATCACTGGAAACCCAGAGGTGTCATTTTTTGGCACTAACTATAAACGACATACAAACTTTTCAATGTTTAGACAAAAGATATTTTTACAGGGGACAGCGACTGCAGGGGGGCGCTCTACAATCCAATTTGAACGCCTCGGAGACCTATTGGGTCCATGCTATCTCAGTATAATTAACAACGAACAAACTGAACTTATCACAGAATGGGCTAATGTTGTAAAAGCGTGCCACCTCTACATTGGTGGTGCTCTCATCGATACACAAGATTCTGAATTCACAGAAGATATTGCTATTGATACACTCGCTTCAAATATGACAAAAAGTTATCCAGCAAGTCTTCATGGGGGGAGAGGTTCCAAATCTTTCTTCTACCCATTGCGCTTCTTCTTCTGTGAGAACTGGGGGAGTGCCATTCCACTCAATGCTCTATCACTACACAATGTTGAGGTAGTTATTGAATGGGCGGATAATTTCAATGCAGGTTACAAACCTGAATTCTTTGCCACTTATATTACACTTGATGAATCAGAAAGAGTTACAATGACAAAGGAAAGAAACCTTCTCATGTTCCAAGTCCAAAAAGCGATCCCAACAAACCAAAAGGATATTGATCTCACATTCAATCATCCAGTCAAATTTATTGCCAGTTCAAATGCAAGTGCTGCAAACTATAACAACCTTGTTTCTCGTGTCAATAGAGTAAGAGTTATGGCAAATGGTGTTGATTTGTTAGATGGAGAACAAATGTCTGTTCCACACTACACAGCTGTTCCATCTTATTACAACACAGACTTTTCTTATGCCAACGCCGAAAACATGTTCTTATATCCATTCTGCATGAACACAGCCAAATTACAACCAACTGGGACACTCAATTTCAGTCGTCTCGACAGCTTTAAAATTATTTGTTCCGAACCAATTAATAGAAATATTTATGCAGTAAATTATAACATTTTAAAAATAAAGAAGGGTTTAGGAGCCCTGGTTTTTGCTAATTAATAGAGCTATTTATTCTGTAAATATGTAAAAAATTTTATAATGCTTTTTCCAACATTATAAAATTTATTGTGTTTTTGAATTACTAAAATTATACTTATGTCAAAACAATTGTTCTTGTATTTGATGTTGAGTTATTTGATGAATCTGTAGCACTGTATGTAATTGTGTATGTCCCTGGTGTTTCAATTACAATGTTATTACTCACTGTATATGTGGAGTCATCATCTACAGTTTTTATTGCGACGTAATAAGACCCTGAGCTGTGTGCATGGACTGAGGATCTAAGCCATAGTTCAGTTGGAGCATCATGTCTGACAGTCCAAAGGAATCCCAATTTAGAAGCATCATAATCTGTTTTACTACCCTTGTTATCATAATGAGCAAGGGGTTCCTGGCGACGTGAAATATGCTCGTGTGTGGAAAGTGCTCCAACACCTAGATAGACATAATAAGTTTTACCTCTAACAAAGTGGTAATTGGGAGGACTCTTCCCCCTAAATGCTACATCTGATACATCCATGTAAATTGGATTTGCAGGGATGCCACTTGTATCTGGGTGGTCCATAACAATGGCATTATTATAAATCAAGGCACCATTGCTGACCTCTGCGAAGAAACCACCACCACTTGTATTAGCAGTGATTGTTATATCTTCCGCCGCGGCACTTACATAGTCAGATGCACCAACTGTTATTGTTTGGTCACCATAATAAAAGATACCTGGGGGTGATGTATCTCTAACAACAACTGACCTTGTAGCGGTGTTGGTTCCGTGTTCGTTTGTAGCACTATATGTTATTGTGTATGTTCCCTCAAGGTTAGAATTCACATTAGAATATCTGAAACCTTCACCTGGATTGGGAGAAAACCCACTGAATATAGCCCTGAATCTACCACGAAGAGCGTAAGTGCTTGAGGCATCTAAGAAATAACTATTATGTTTATCATATAGCCAGAAATCAGCGGGTGTGTCATCATCCACATTAAATATCATTGTAGTGTTGCTTAAATATTGAACATTGTTTGTTAATGTATTTGCCAATATAGACTCTTGTGTCAATCCCGCAGTCCTTATATCCGAACTTGTTAATATGAAGTCTGTATTAGATTGAACAAAGGCATTTCCAGCGGTTGACAAATAGTATGTATTACCTCTATACAAAGGCATATTTGCACTATCTGTGTTTAAATCATCCATAAAAGAAAAACCCACTATGTCGTATCGGTGTGCACCTGAGCTTCTAGCCTTAATTCCCATCTTACTACTCTCATGAGTTAATTCAAGTATTTTATGGACTGGTTGTTCAATCTTAAAACCGTAGTCTGCGATAATTGTTTCACCACCATCTGCTGACACATTAGCCGTCAAATCGGTGAATAGAGAACTAGAATCTACATTTTTCTCAAAATAAACTGGATCATCTCCTCCAACAGTTATAATTGGTATCCCAGCGACAGGAGTAGAATCAGTTAGAACAAGTGTTCTTGTATTTGAACCAATATTGTTGGATGAATCAGTAGCACTGTATGTAATTGTGTATGTTCCAGCTGCGTTGGATACAATGTCATTACTTGTTGTGTATGCAATATCATCATCTTCAATGCCTAGTGGTATATGGTAATTGTCCATGTAATGATAGACTGTGGATCTAAGCCATAGGTCAGTTGGAGCATCATGTCTAACAGTCCAAAGGAATCCCAATTTAGAAGCATTATAATCTGTTTTACTACCCTTGTCATCGTATTCAGTATTAGTAGTCTTGGTTGTTGAAATAACACTGAAATTTTGAACTTGTTGTGAATTATCACCTAGATAAATGTAATAAGTTTTACCCCTCTTTAATTTGTAATTTGGTGTGTTCTGACTACGATAAGCCCAATCCGATACATCCATGTAAATTGGATTTGCAGGTGTGCCTTCTCCGCCTAGTTGTTGTTCTACAACAATGGCATTATTATAAGTCAAGGCACCATTACTCAAGTCAGCGAAGAAACCACCACCACTTGTATTAGCAGTGATTGTTATATCTTCTGCGGTCGCATTTGCGTAGTCAGCTATATCAACTGTTATTGTTTGGTCGCCATAATAAAATACATTAGGGGCTAATGTATCTCTAACAATAACTGACCTTGTAGCGGTGTTGGTTCCGTATTCATTTGTAGCACTGTATGTTATTGTGTATGTTCCATCAAGGTTGGAATTCACATTAGAATACCTGAATGTATCAATGTCTTCTACATACCCACTACTTTGTGGTGTAAATCGACCAACCATTGAATCTGATAAATCTTTATTATATTTATCATATATCCAGAATTCGTTGGGTGTGTCATCATCAACCGTAATTATCATTGTAGTGTTGCTTAAATATTGAACATTGTTTGTTAATATATTTGCCAATATACCCCCTTCGGACATATCTGTTGCTGTATTTGAACTTGTTAATACTAATTCTGTATTAGATTGAACAAAGACATTTCCAACGGTTGTGAAATAGTATGAACTACCTCTAGTCAAATTTGAATTCAAATTAACTGTATTAAATTGTTGAGGCGTGAATCCGTATGTATCATCTGGTCCTTTGGTTCTAATTGCCATGTATGTTCCACTAAACATGAAATAGTATTGCTCCAACATAAGTACTTTTTCGTATGGTTGTTTAACCCTGAAACCATAATCAGCGGTAATTGTTTCACCACCATCTGCTGACACATTAGCAGTCAAGTCGGTGAATAGAGAAGTAGAAGCTATATTTCTTTCAAAATAAACTGGGTCATCTCCACCAACGGTTATAATTGGGGCTTCACCCACACCAACGCTATTTACAACAACATTTCTGGTATTTGAACCAATGTTATTTGATGAATCAATGGCAGTGTAATAGACTGTGTAAGCTCCCAAAACATTTGTATTGACATTGGCTGAATCAATAACAACAGCGGCGGCACTATCGACAGTCGCACCCAAATCGGTGTAAGTGCTGTCTTGGTTAATTGTTAAATTAGCATCACCACTCAATGTAATAAATGGAGCAATTGTGTCTCTTGTTATAACAGTTCTTGTATTAGAACCCTCATTGTTAGAAATATCTGTAGCTGTGTAATACACGGTGTATGTCCCTAGGGTATTGGAATCAACATTAGCAGAATCAACAACAACGGTTTCACCAGTGTCAGCTGTGGCGCCTAAATCGGTGTATGTGTCAATATTATGTTCCAAGAAAACTGTGTTATTTCCAGTCAATGTAATAAATGGAGCATTTGTGTCTCTTGTTATAACAGTTCTTGTGTTAGAACCAATATTATTGGAAGCATCAGTAGCTGTGTAATAGACTGTGTAGGTTCCTAGAGTGTTGGCATAAACATTCGCTGAATCAACAACAACTGTTTCACCTGTGTCAGCAGTCGCACCTAAATCGGTGTATGTGTCAATATTGTGTTCCAAGAAAACTGTGTTATTTCCAGTTAATGTAACAACTGGTGGTGTAGTATCTTGGACAATGATAGTTCTTGTGTTAGAACCCTCGTTGTTAGAAACATCTGTAGCTGTGTAATACACGGTGTATGTCCCTAGGGTGTTAATATCAACATTGGCTGAATCAACAACAACGGTCTCAAGTGTGTCTGCGAGAGCACCTGGATCCACATAGGATTCATAAAGTTCTGAATAATATGGATTATTACCAGTCAATGTAATAACTGGAGCTATGACATCATCACAACTACCTCGGAATAGTTGAATCATACCATTATCTGTTCCACTTGAATCATTTCTTGTACCCGCGGCAAATGATTTACCATCTCTCGCCATAACTAAAGAAGTACCAAACTTAGTTGTGTTTGCGGGTGGTGTATGAGAACTAAATAATGAATATGTATTACTGGAATCATCAAACTTATAAATATATATTTTACCCTCATTTGAGTTATTAAATGGGGAAGAAATAGCCAAGAAATCACCATCTCCAGAAATTGAAACCTCACCAGCTGCATCGTTTCCACCAAAGTAATCTCCACTAGCTTCACCCTCAATTGTTTGAATTACACTATTAGCCCAAGAGTTTTCTACATTACTACCAAATTCAAGAATGTGTACCGCACCAGCATTACTTGTTCCATAAACAGAAACAGCAACTCTTCTCATATCCGCTGTGAAATCAAAATTTCTACCAAAACCATTTCCATCTTGGGTTGGTATTCTAAATTCGGTGTATGCACGATTATCATCAGGCATCCAAACACTTAAACCGTTTTCTTCTCCCACTGGTGGATTTAATGTCATATTACCACTATACGCAAAAGATGGATACCACATATCACTGGCAATATCACCATATGATTTAAACAACCATGGTTCATTACTACCTGTAAATATATGTTCAACTAATTGACTTTCTTCCCAAGCACCTAAACTTCTATATTCATCCTCCACCACGTTGTATTCATATTCCATTGGTTTTGTATAAATATTTTGGTCAATAACATACACATAATCAGCATTATCTGTCATAAAACCATGGTGTGAAGTAAGAGTTCTACCACCATGATAATAATCTATTGTTGTTCCTTTTTTACCCCAAGAACCACCCGCTGCGGTAGAATAAGTATATACACGAGCAACAGTATATTGGTTAGAACCTCTACTTGAAAGAACAAGAAGTCTTCTACCATCAGCACTTAACTGTATAACTTGTCCAAAATCAGCTTCGTCACTAAAACCATCATTACCCCCTGTATTTTTCTTAATTCTATCACCTAACAAAGTCCATGTGTCTTCTTCAACACTGTATTCATAAACTCTTACATAGTCTTGACGAGTAGAAGCAACAGCCATAATGGTTCCACTATTTGACAATACAACCCTTCTTTGTTGTCCTATTCTATCATTATAATCACCAACATGTGTCACAACATTTTCCAAGTTGAGAATCTCGGGACATCCATCAACAACAACAACTGTTCTTGAAACTGTTGTCTTATTGCCAGCTTGGTCTGTGGCGTTGTAATACACAGTGTATGTACCAATTGTGTTTGAATCAAGTTGAGATGTATCCAATGTCACATTCTCACCGCCATCTGCAGTAGCACCTGGTTCAACATATGGCTTACCACTACCGATTTCATATGGATTAACACCGAGTAGTGTAATAACTGGACCAACGGTGTCTCGCACAACAACTTTTCTTTTAGCATTTGATGTATTTCCACTTGAATCTGTAGCACTGTATGTGACATAATATGTCCCTTCAGTATTAGAATTAACATTTGAAGTATCAACAGTAACAGTTTCACCAGTATCTGCAGTAGCACCAGCATCTACATATGGATCACCACGTTCATGTTTTGTCATACCACCATCAGTTAATCTAATAACTGGGGCAGTAGTATCTTGATAAATAACAGTTCTTGAAACGCTATTTGAACCACCCAATTTGTTTGTAGCAGTGTAATACACTGTATAGGTTCCTGGTGAATACTGATCTACATTACTAGAATCTATACTCACAGTCGAATTTTGATTTGATGTTACGCCCTCTTCAACATATTTTTCATGAATAACTTCCAATGTAATTGAACTCTCACCATTCAATGTAATAAGTGGAATACTGTTCGCATCCATTGGTGTAAAATCCCTAGATGTCAATGTTTCACTCTCAATATTTGCATTTGTTGCAATAAGATCATCTGTACCATCGTTATATCTATGGTTCTGAATCCCCCCTGGAAGAACATTTGAAATCTCTTCCTCGGTTAAATCTTCTAATCTATCATATCTATATATAGCCTTATGTGCAAGCTCTGTCAACATTGCACTATAAGAGTAACTCGTCCTCCCCATTTTATAATAATATAACAAAAAAAGAAGTTCAAAAATAGTTTGCTATACCAGAACTTTTTTTATAATTACAGGTCTCTCTGTTTTTATAATTTTTAATGCAACATTTAATATCGTCTTAGTAAATGAATTTTTAACAAGTATAACACTGTGGTCTATATAATTCTTTGAATACCAACGATGCTTGTTCAAAACTTTTTTCATACCCAACATTCGTCCCAATGAAATATTATTACATTGGGTAGTATCAAAAACCAGAACATGTGGTGGACGATGTTTCCGTAATCTTGAAAAATAACGATCCATATCTTCTGGTTGTGTGTCATCAGTTATACCAATTCTAACAACATTCATTATACATATATATAACAAAAAAAGAAGTTCAAGAATAGTTTGCTAAGGATATTTGTCTATGACCTATTTTAAATCTACCAGAATACATGTAATTTGTTTTAAATGTTTCTGAATTCATATAACTAACAACTTTGTTTAAATCTATATCAACCTTGGGAATCATACATATCAATTTACCACCAAAATATTGAACTGTATCAACAAAACAAATTTTTTTGTCTCTCGTGAGATTCTTAACATATATACATTTATTACCAATTTGGGATTCAATACTTTTCATATTACGAGGAGCACCCCATTCATACCAATTATTTTCACCAAATTTTTTTATACGACGAGATAAAAGTTTATCTTTGTTGTTACTCAAATGTTCATCAATTTTATTGTCACCACTTGGAAAGGTTTTTGTAAATATAAATTTATCTGTCCTTTGTTCATCAACTAATATATCAATGTTTCCAAATGGAACTTTATAAACTTCATCCTTACCAGATACAAGTCCAACATATATATCAAAGTAATCACCAAAAGTATTAGAATTATGTTCAGTGTCTGAAAAAATAATTAAACCCCTGTTGTTCAAACAATATTTTTCTATTCCATTTACATTTACTTTTTTAGTACATAATCCATACTCATACCTAAATACAACAACGTCTATACTTGCCTCATTAAATAATTTTTCATCATGGGGATATATAAAATCTGTAAATGAACCAACCTCACACATTCTTGATATAATACTAGATGCACTTGTAAGTTTTATAAAATCGGATGGAACTATAAATATTAATTCACCACCAGGTTGTAATAAATTAAAACATTTTTCAATAAATTGTAAATATAAATTTATAGTCGATGTCCTCACATATGGTGGGTTACCAATAATTGTAAAATACTTTTCATCAAATGTCTGTTCCAAAAAGTTACAATATTTTACTTTTTGTTTGTCATTAAATGAAACACATGGAACTATAGATGAATCAATCTCATAACAATCCATCTCATAATCTTGGTTCATTGTCTTAAAAGGTCGCAATAAATGACCCGAACCAAAAGAAGGTTCAAGTAATTTTTTATCTTTATGAACAACTAAATCATACACATGTTTTTGAAGAACTTCGTTGACAGTAAAATACTGACCTAGTTCCTTTGTCATATGATTTATATGTTTTTATTCTTTAATAACAATTTGCTTAAAACGGTTATACGGTTCAGCGCGTTTTTTAAAAAAATCACCAACCAAATTTATTAACATTTCATGATAATTTAAATCTGAACGATATACCTTTTTAGTAGGAAACTTTATCTGAATACCATTGGTTGGGTTTATACATATATCTTCATTGGCAATTTGATCAAATGTTCCAATCCATACATCTCTAGTATTTTTTGAATAAATTATAAACATATATTTATTAAGTTTTTTTTCATTGTAATTAGAAATAACATCACAAATTGAAATGTTACTACGACATGGTTTATTATATGTATATCCAATAAAACTTGATAATCCAAATGCGTTGTTATATTGATTTTTTCTTTTATAAACAGATTTTATGTTTATAGGAATATCATCAACACCAAAAACCGACATATCAATATAAATATCACCAATAGAACGTGTATCCGAACTTTTTTTAATAAAATTACCTAACTTTTCTATAATAACATCAGCAATTATATGTTCATCACGCCTTGAATTATCTCTGCCATCGATAAATTTAGATGAAAGTAAAATATCACTTTCACTTAATATTTTTTCAATAAATGAATATATGAATTTTGTATAGCTTTCAATTAACATTAAGATATAGTGCAATTATTTCTTTATCAGACTTTCTTAAACTACACACGAACTTGTTGGTGAATTTGTCTCAAGTCCCTCTTCATACAACTCCATGAACAGAAACGACCTTCAGTGACGTATTTGTTCCACTGGGAGCATTTTTTATATATTTAATAAATTGCCTCTTCTCATTATTTGTCGAAAAAAACTTTGGGGGAATATTCTTTAATATTTTTTCTTTTTTATTAAACATTGGTTCCACTTTTAAATATTTTTTTATAAATTTAGTAGTATTTTGTTTGTTAAAAAAATAAGTAATTTTATCCATTAAAGCATCCACTTCCTTCTCAAAATCTTCTGTAATCATATGTTCCAACATTTCGCCATAGAAACCATGTTCACCCCCTTGAACTTTCATCTCACTTAAAATAACTCTAGAAGTAATATATATTTTACGTTCGGTTAGATATTTTCCAAATAGTAATTTATAAAATGTTTGAATTATATAAATTTGTATTTTTGCCATACCATCTTTTGTAAAAATATTTTTTTTGATGTAATCATAGAATTTATTTTTATCAATTTTAAACTTTATATGTTTAGGCATCTCTTTTGCAATATCTGACATCAATGGATTTTCCATATATTCAGCTGCTAGAAGTGTTTTTTCTAACACTGGAATCATTTGTATAAATTTATTTTTTACATAGTTTGAGTTATTATTTGATTTTAATTCTTTTACTAATTTTTCTAAAACAAGTGTTCTAACTTTTTTGAAAAAATTAGCCCACTGTCTATCCCCGTTTAAAGTTTTAATATGTTCACTTTCACCATGTCTAGGTTTGAATAATGAAGCGTTAGTTTTTGCATAGTTCATGGTTCCAAGTGCTTCCTCAATTACAATTCTATTTGTTCTTGTTTTTATGGGAATGTTTTGTTTTGGAATTGTAAATTTATTTATTTTGTTTATTAAATTATTTAATTTTTTTCCATTTTCTAATTCATTTAAATATTCCATTTTCTGTTTAGCAGATAAATGTTTTCTTGTTTTCATGTGTTGAATAATTTTGTATCTATGTGATTTTTTATGTTTAGATGCTTCTAATTCTTTGTTTGTATATAAAAAATCCCACCATCTGTTTGGATTAACTGGTTTTCGTGTCATTGGAGAACGTGGTGGGGGGTCGTCTCGTCTCCTTGGAGACTGACTAATAAAATGTTTTAATAAACCTCTTCTGTCATACGCAGTTCTTGGAAAACCATTATTTGGTAAATCAGTTGGTAAATATGCCGCGTATTGCTTTGGAACTTTTTTAAGTTTTGTAGGTATAAAATCTTTATTAAAAGTTGTTGATATTTTAGATTTATTTATACTCTTTGGTGGAGACATATATATTAATCACTTTT
>Ga0233394_1000586_pt1 | contig 12500 bp, 11 predicted proteins | sample 24DmetaG_FD_190481 | JGI IMG/M metagenome (GOLD analysis project Ga0233394, IMG submission 190481) | Seawater microbial communities from Monterey Bay, California, United States - 24D | ecosystem: Environmental > Aquatic > Marine > Coastal | place: USA: California | collected 2016-11-02 | reverse complement strand
CAGACCAGATTGTCCTATTGAAAAAGATTCTTTTGCTGGAAAAATGTTAGAAAGAAGAAGCATTGATAATGTGAATGAATTTGAGCATCAGAATTGTAAAATCCTTCTTCTTGACATAGATCCTATAAAAATTACTTCAACAGATATAAGAAATATGATTTCCAGCAAGAACGATGTATCAGAATCACTAAATCAAGACGTTTATCAATTCATCAAAGAAAATAATCTTTACGAGTAAAATAATGACCACATCTTTAAAAAATAAAATTATTGCCACCTTAGAAGACATAAAAGCAGTTAATCCTGTAGCTATAAATGTAAAAAAAATTAGCTCCCTTACAGATTTTATGGTCATCGCATCTGGAACTTCCGATAGACATATAAATGCAATGAGTGAAAGGGTGATAGAGAGATTAAAGAAAGATGTATCCGGCATGAAGATCGAGGGACAAAGCGGGGGCGATTGGTTACTGGTCGATGCGGGTGATGTAATCGTTCACTTGATGTCCTCAGATGCCAGAGAATTCTATGATCTTGAAAGTCTCTGGGATCCTGAACTTTAATGAAAATAAATATTATTTCTATAGAATCTAGTCGTCCTGATTGGGCCCAAAAAGCTTTTAATTCATATAAGCAAAAATTTAATAAATCCATAGAAGTTGTATGGATTGGTTGCAAGCCAAGCCAAAGATCTAGGAACTATAATGTCTCTAGTGTTGTCGAAAAAGAAAGCGCTTCGCTGGTTTCAAAAATTAAAAAAGGAGACTTGATTATTTCGTTGGATAAAGAGGGTATTAATCTAAGTACTGAAAAATTAAGATTAAATTTCGATAACTGGGTATCTTCTTCAAGAGATATTTCTTTTATTATTGGAGGCCCAGATGGAATTAGTAAGAGTTTGATAGATAAAAGCGATTTTTGCTGGGCTTTGTCTAATTTAACTTTTCCTCATTCTGTAGTTCCTGTTCTAGTTATTGAGCAAATATATAGAGTTTGGTCCATGACTCAAAACCATCCTTACCATAAATAGTTTTAATGAAGGTCGTCCAGGATTTAAAAAGAGATGAAAGAGAGATTGAATCTCTTAAGGGTAGATCCAAGGTAGTATTTGTTTTTATAATTTTTTTAATCCTAGCTGGAATTTTTAAGATAATCCAATTAACAGTCCTTGATCAAAATGAATACATTACAGAATCTGATAAAAATAGAATCATCAACTTACCTTTATTTCCTTCTAGAGGATTAATACAACTGGAAGATGGCACGATAGTTGCTGAAAATATAGTCCATCAAGGCATTTTTATACGCAGGAACATTATTGAAGCATCTAATGATCAATTGGAAGTCCTATACAACAAAATACTCCCAGACAGATCTAAGATTAATTTAACTACTTTAGATACTAGCCTTGAAAAGGTTTGGCTGGCTAATGATTTAAATGAAATTGAACTATCTAAATACGAACTTTACAAAAACTCTCTTCCAGACATAAAGCTTGAGACAAGCTTAAGAAGATTTCTACCGCATAAAAATCTTTTCTCTCATGTTGTCGGGCATCTGGGCAGGATTACTCGAGAAGATGAAATCTATTTTACATCTGAAAAGTACCCCTTAGATTCATTAATAGGGAAGGTAGGAATCGAAAGAGTCTATGAAAAGCCATTGCGCGGTCTTCCTGGCAAAAGCCAAGTCGAGGTAGATGTATTTGGCAATAAAATTAGGCAGCTTAAACGCGATCTTCCTATGAGACCTTTTAACATTACTTTAACTTTAGACCTTGAATTACAATCACTTGCAAGGAAGGAACTAGCAAACAGAAGGGGTGCTGTTATAGCTCTGGATCCAAATACTGGGTACGTAAAAGCTCTTGTTAGTTCTCCTGATTATAATCCTAATATTTTAAATGGCTCAGAGCAGGGGCAGTCATTTGATAATGTTTTTGAGAATCAAGCACCTTTTTTTAATAGGGCCATCTCAGGAGCTTATCCTCCGGCATCAACTATAAAACCTTTCATAGGATTACTTGGATTAGAAGAGGGTGTTGTAACACCTAAGACAATAATTGAAGATAAAGGTTTTTTTCAAATTAAAGAAGATGGAAGAAAATATAGAGGGTGGAAGGAAGAGGGACATGGGAAAGTTAACTTAAATAAAGCTATTGTAGAATCTTCGGATGTTTACTTTTACGAACTTTCTTCCCAATTAACCATAGATAGAATTTCAAATTTTTTATCTCAATTTGGATTTGGAAGTATCACAAAGATTGATCTTTTTAACGAAACTAAAAGTATTTTACCTACTCGAAACTGGAAACTAGGAAATATCGGAGAGTCTTGGTTTGTAGGAGACACTGTAAATATTGGCATAGGACAAGGGTACATTACCTCAACACCTTTGCAGCTAGCAGTTGCATTATCTGCAATTGTAAACAAAGGAAAAATTTATAAACCACAACTAGTGATTAATTCAGGCCCTAGAGTTTATACCCCTGAAGTTTTAATGGAAGTGCAGATAGCAGAAGATAAGTACTGGCAAGTCATTGAAGATGCCATGATCTCAGTAATAAGCTCTTGGAATGGAACTGCTCATAATCTGTACAAAGCTAATGGTATTAAGATTGCTGGTAAGACCGGAACAGCACAAATTAAGAGTTTAACTGATCAAGACTTAACCGTAAGAGAAGAATACGAGGGCGTTAGAGAGAATATTAAAAATAGAGATCATGCTTTATTTGCTAGCTATGGACCTATTCCTAATCCAAATTTAGTTGTCGTTGTAATTATAGAAAATGGTGAATCAGGAAGTGCGGTCGCGGCTCCAATTGCACAGCAGCTTATAGAGGAATACCAATTAAATATTCATAATAATGAGTAATAGAAACCCTCTAGATTACACAATTAATAAACCCATCACGGGTAGCTTTAACCCTTTCCTGTACGTAGTTAAAGACTCAATTCTCTTCTTTTCTCTTTCTTTAATTTTATCATTTGGCCTTTTCATGCTCTACAGCGCTAGTGGCCAATCTTTGAATATGGTCTTTAGGCAATTAACCTATATATTTGGAGGCTTGATTCTCATGATGGTAATAGCCCATCTGAGACCAAGCTCCTATAAGAATTTGCTGATGCATTCTTATTGGCTAGGAATTTTACTTCTGGTTTATGTGCTTATTTTTCCAGCAAAAGGCTATGAAACTAGCAGATGGATTGACTTCGGTTTCTTTTCTTTTCAGCCTTCGGAGATAATAAGACTTATCCTACCTTTATCTTTAGTAGCATACTTATGTCGAACAGAGAAAAAGCCCCAATTATCTGATTGGCTTCAAACTTCTGTAGCTTCTTTCATTTGTGCTTATTTGGTATATAAACAACCAGACTTAGGCACGGCAATAATAGTACTAACTTCTGGCCTGATACCAATCTATTTAGCCGGACTTCCAACTAGAATAATTATGAGTTATCTGGGCTTAGCGACAATAGTGTCACCGTTCATTTGGTCTAGCTTGAGAGATTATCAAAAACAAAGAGTTTTAACATTTCTTGATCCTGATGTTGATCCGTTAGGTACAGGCTGGAATATTGCTCAATCTCAGACTGCGATCGGATCAGGAGGAATATACGGTAAGGGTTATCTTGAAGGGACACAAAGTCAACTCGATTTCATTCCTGAAAGTCATTCAGATTTTATTTTTTCTGTTATCGGTGAAGAATTTGGATTGCTAGGTATAACACTTCTTTTTATTGTGTATGGAATAGTGATTTGGAGAATTTTTAAAATTGGTTTTAGTTCTGAGACTGCATTCGAAAGGCTTGCGTGCTGTTCTTTAGGTTTCATTTTTCTTTTATTTATTTTAATCAATGTTTTAATGGTTATAGGTATAATCCCGGTTGTTGGCGTCCCTTTACCCCTAATAAGCCAAGGAGGTACTTCAATAGTTGTACATTTAATGGCATTTGGAGTTATTCTTTCTACTAAGAAATCTCGTTTATGAATTTAAAAAAGTTATTTTTGATCTTTTCTTTGGTGTGCACATCTTGTCAGACCATTTATGCAGATTATTCTTCACGTGAAGAAGTAATTGACTTCATTAATTATATGTCCAAGAAGCATGGCTTCGATGAATCTTATCTTGAATCCATCCTCTTTAAAGCCCTTCCTCAAGAAAGGGTTATAAGAATAATGGATAGACAGCCCGAAGGTACAATGACATGGGCTCGATATAAAGAAATTATGGTAACTGAATCCAGAATTTCTGCAGGTAAAGAGTTTATAGCTTCACATAAAAGTGACTTAAAAAAAGCTGAAAGAGTTTATGGCGTTCCAGCAGAAATTATTGCTTCGATCATAGGAATAGAAACAAGATACGGTAGGATAAAAGGGAATATAAGAGTCATAGATTCTTTATCTACTTTAGCTTTCGATTATCCGAGAAGATCAAAATTTTTTAAGATTCAGCTAGAAGAATTTTTATTACTCAGCAAGGAAGAGAATTTTAACCCTGAAGAGATAAAAGGATCTATAGCTGGTGCGATGGGCTATGGACAATTCATGCCTGATAGCTATAGAAAATATGCAGTTGATTTTGATCAAGACGGTATAAGAGACATATTAAATAATCCTATTGATGCAATAGGAAGCGTAGCCAATTTCTTGAGTAAAAAGGGGAAATGGAAACCCAATACCCCAATAGCAATTAAAGCTGAAGCCTTAACTATCAGTGGGCCAATAAAATCATCCTTCAAGCCTTATATGACTAGTATGGAGTTAAAAGACATGGGTTTAGAAATTTCAGAGAAGATTCCAGGAAATTTAAAATTTGTTCCTATATCCCTTGATTTAGAGGAAGGTCACGAATATTGGCTTGGTTTTGATAATTACAACTCTATATCAAGGTACAATCGCAGTAAGCTATATGTTATGGCTGTGTTTGTATTCAGTAACAAACTATCTCAATACTTATAAAATGAAAAACCTTTTAAAATTTATATCGATATTCATTCTATTTAACTCAATCTTCGCTAGTCTTCTTTCTGGAGAAGAAAGCTTTATTCCTAAACCTCCCTCACTAAATGCTACAAACTATATTCTCATTGATTCAGTTTCGGGCAGAGTATTAGCTGAAAATGGTTCAGATGAAAGGATTGAACCAGCAAGTATCACTAAGGTCATGACCGGTTTTGTAGCCGCCGATCAAATAGCTAAAGGTTTCGTTAGTCTTGAAGATGAAGTATTGATAAGTGAAAACTGTTGGAGGAAGGGTGGTTCAAAAATGTTTATCAGAGAAGGTACTCGAGTGCTTTTTTCGGATTTAATGAAGGGTATGGTTATACAGTCTGGAAATGATGCTAGTTGTGCTATAGCAGAACACGTAGCAATTTCTGAAGAAGGTTTTGTAGAACTTATGCAGCTGTATGTAAAAGAATTAGGAATGGAGAACACTCAGTTTAAAAATGTAAGTGGTTGGCCTGATCCTGAGCATTATTCATCGGCAAGAGATTTAGCCTTACTTACTAAAAATTTAATTGATAGATACCCTGATCATTACAATCTTTATAAAGAAAAGTATTTTACTTATAACGAAATTAAGCAACGCAATAGAAACAGCCTTCTTTGGCAAGACGAGTCTGTTGATGGGGTAAAAACTGGACACACAGAAAGTGCTGGATATTGTTTAGTCTCTTCAGGAGTAAGAAATGATACGAGATTAATAGCAGTAACTTTAAGAAGCTCAACTGAAAAGGCAAGACTGACTGATAATAGAAGACTCCTCGATTATGGTTTTAGATATTTCAGAACTAAAAGAGTGCTTGAAGCAGAATCTGTTCTCATTAGTGAACAGGTGTGGGGTGGTGAGGTCGAAACAGTTAAATTATCTTCTTCAGAAGATTTATATCTTACTCTTTCACCAAGAGACTTCCCTAGAGTTGAACCAAGGATTGAACTCAATGATTACCTCCAAGCTCCATTAAATAAGGGGCAAGTGGTAGGCAAAGTAGATCTTATTCTTGACGGAGACTCTCTAGCATCTATAGACCTTATTGCCATGGAAGGAGTTACGCCTTTAGGTTTTTTTGGAAGGGCTTGGTCGAATATTAAATTATTGACTTATCAGTTCTTGATGGAAGAGTAAATTTACTAGATGTGGGCTTATCTCAATGGTCAAATTCTAAAAGAAGACCAAGCATTTATCTCTCCACTAGATAGAGGCTTCACTTTTGGGGATGGTGTGTATGAGGTCATCCCTTGTTATGCTGGCAAGCTATTCCTCTTTGAGGATCATTTGAAAAGGTTACAAACCTCGCTAGAAAAGACTTTTATACCTTTTACAGATGACATTCAAAATCTAGATAAGATCTTACTTGAACTTCAAAAAAGAAATAAATTTTTAAATCAATCTTTCTATATCCAGGTAACAAGGGGTACCGACGTTGTCCGATCTCATCAAGCAGAAAAGAATTTGAAGCCAACAGTTTTTATTACTTCTCAAGAACTTCAAGAAAATCCATTTAGGATAAATCCTAATAAAAAAGGGATAAAAGTCAGATTAGAGGAAGATATAAGGTGGCATAGGTGTGACATAAAGACTATAGCACTTATGGGAAACACGATGACTCTCCATGACCCATCTAAGCCCAGTGTTGATGAGATTTTTTTTCATAAAGATGGGATGATTAGTGAAGGATCAAAATCAAATATTTTTGTTTTTTATAAAGGACAGGTGTTTACGCCTTCACTTCGTCAGAATATCCTTCCTGGGATTACTCGTAGCTATATTATTAAAGAAATGCAGAAAAATAATATTGAAGTAATTGAGTCTGAAATAACTCTTGAAAAATTGTTGGCTTCAGAAGAAGTCTGGGTATCAAGTTCTAATAAACAAGTTCAGCCTGTTTCAAAAATAAATGAATATATCCTGCCAATTAAAGAGCCTAAAGATTCAATGTGGTATAAGGTTTTGGAGTTTTTTCAAAACTAAAAATCTAAAGCTAATTCTCTTATGGATTGCCAGGGGCTTTTATCAGATAAACCTTTGATGGCTGCATCAATCTCAGCCACATCCTGAAGTGATTTCTTAACTTTAGATCTAGATAACCTTTTTGCCTTTTCATTGAGTGAATCTAAATAAAATCTTGGCCCCCATATATTTCTAGTAGATCCCTCCTCTATAACTTTATAGAGGTTAATGATTTCTTTTGATAGGGCCCATAAAATTAGAGGTGGTTGTGTACCTTCAGCCTTGAGGGTTTCAATTATTCGCACAGTTCTTTTTTTCTCTCCCAATAAGAAAGAATTTGAAAGATCAAAAATACTATATTTAGCAGAGTTAGAAATTGATTTTTTCATATTCTCCATCGACACATTTTGATCAGGAAAGAGTAGTGTTAATTTCATTAACTCTTGTGTGGCAGCTAATAAATTTCCCTCCGTTTTCTCTGCTAAAAGAAATATTGCCTCTTTCGATAAATCTATATTGAGGTTTATAGATTTTTCTTTTATCCAGCCCGGCATAGAATTTTTATTCACCGGAGGTTCAACTACTAGAGTCCCGTTGGACTCTAAAGCTTTTGCCCACGCACTAGTTTGTTGTTTCTTATCCAGTCGCTCAGCATGAATGATAACAAGTTTATTTTGGTCAGGTGATAAACAGTAATCTTTAATTGCCTTAGAACCTTTATTACCAGGACCAATAGCTAAAAGTTTTATTTCAATAATTTTTTTAGAACCAAAGAGATCAAAATTTTCATTTTCGGAGCTCAAGAAAGACCAATCAGAATCTTTTGTAATTATATGAGTCTGTTTATCTTCAAATCCTTTAGTTTTACCGAGCTTAATGACCTGATCAGTAAAATCAGCTATTTGAATAGATTCTTCTCCAAAGAAAGAATAAATTCCTAGAAGTTCATTCTCTATATTTTTTAGGAAGTTGGCCTTACTTAATTTCATTTAAATTAGCAGATATAACAAACTCCATATTTCTGATGGCCTTTCGAATAAAATCTTCTTTGGTGATTTCTTCTTCTCTTTCAAAAGCTAGTAAATCAGATTGATTAAAATCTATATAGCTTATATCTTCGAACGTGTGCTGTGTTTCTCTTGCTCCATTTATCTTCAAGCTATAGAGAATTTTGTAGTCTAGCCTTACTTGTGTTGTAGTTGCTCCAGGCCCGGCCGAACCAACATACCGATTAACGACATGGTTTAGTATTTTGATAGAGATTGTAGATTGAGAATCATAGGAGGGATTTAGGTAACCTTTGAGATTGAGTTGATTTTCCATTTCAAGATTAAGAAAAGAGTTATTAGCATCCAATGAAATAGTCTGATTATCTAAAGAATTTGCATAGTTTCTCAGTTCGAAACCGCAAGCACTCAATATAAGAGATAGAATAAGAACAAAATTTAAATAGGCAAAAGATAAAGGTCTCATGCGACGATATTGATGATTTTCCCTGGTATGTAGATTATCTTCTTCACTTCCATTCCTTCGAGATGCTTTTTAATTTTTTCATGCTCGAGTGCTTTCTTCTTAGCTTCTTCTTCAGGGCAGTTTTTGTTAATTTCAATTTCAGCTCTAAGTTTACCATTTACTTGAATAGCTATATTCAAGCTATCATCTTCTAAAAATAATTCATTTGCTTCAGGCCATTCTTTATCAACAATCGACTCTTCAGGATGAAGTTTCCACCACAAGTGCTGACACAAATGAGGAGTTATTGGAGCGAGCATTAATAAAATAGATTCTATAGCCTCATGAGCTGCAAATCTCATTTCGGGGCCGGAAGAGGCATTCAAGAATTCTTTCGGAATCTCATTTGAAAGTTCCATAACAGAGGCAATTGCTGTATTAAAACTATGTCTTCGAATATAGTCATCTTTTACTTTTGCTAAAGTTTTGTGAACTTTGGATCTTAATTTTTTTATTTTTTCATCTGAAGAAGATATTTCCTCGATCTCACTCGGCCCGGCAATAATATGCTGGTTAACTAATCTCCAGATTCTATTAATAAATCTATGGGCTCCTTGCACGCCTTGATCAGACCATTCTAGCGATTGTTCAGGAGGTGCTGCAAACATTACAAAGAGCCTAACGGTATCTGCTCCATATTTATCTATTAAACCCTGAGGATCAACTGTATTTCCTTTGGATTTAGACATCTTAGCTCCATCTTTCAAAACCATTCCTTGGCAAAGCAGATTGTCAAAAGGCTCATCTCCATCAACTAGGCCCATATCTCTCATACACCTAAAAAAGAATCTAGAATATAAGAGGTGCAAAACAGCATGCTCGATACCCCCAATATATTGGTCAACAGGAAGCCAGTATTTAGCTCTTTCGTCGAGCATGGATTCCTCACTGTCATGACTTGCAAATCTTGCGAAGTACCAAGAAGATTCAAAAAAAGTATCGAAAGTATCTGTTTCTCTGACCAGATCTTTTCCTTCTTGATTTACTTTTAAGAACTCTGGCATATCTTTAAGCGGAGAACTAACACCTTTAAATTCAACTTTACTCGGTAATTTGACTGGTAAGTCTTGGGCTTGAATAATTCTTTTGCCATCAGTAAGAACAGGAATAGGCGCTCCCCAATATCTTTGTCTTGAGATACCCCAATCTCTTAGCCTAAAGTTAGTCTCTCTGTTTCCGCAATCTAATTCTTTAGCTTTATTCTCTATAGATAAAAATGCTTCATCAAAGGTCATGCCATTGAATTCTCCTGAATTTATAAGAATATTTTTATCTAAAAAGGCCTCTTTTAGCGGATCAGAATCAACCTCATTTTTAATGACTTGCAATATAGGTAAATTATATTTAGTTGCGAACTCAAAATCTCTTTGGTCATGAGCGGGTACTGCCATAAGAGCTCCAGATCCATAATCACTGAGAACAAAATTTGCGATCCATATAGGAATTTCTTCTTTTGTAAACGGGTGAATTGCATATAAACCTGTGGAGACACCTTCTTTTTCTTGCTTAGCAAATTCAGCCTCAGATTGTTTTGTTTTATTTTGTTTTTCAATAAAACTTTTTATATCACCCTTATCATCACTTAAGTCAGTACATAAAAAATGAGATGTGGATATGGCAATGAACGAGACTCCCATTATGGTATCCGGTCTTGTAGTAAAAACATCAATCTCTTCATCTCTATCTTTTATATGAAATCTAAGATTCATACCTTCAGATTTCCCAATCCAATTTTTTTGTTGAAGCTTTACCTGCTCAGGCCATCCTTTTAATTTATCAGTACCCTCTAAAAGTTCCTCGGCATAATCAGTAATTCTTAGGAACCATTGCTTAAGTACCTTTTTTTCTACTTCAGCTCCTGATCTCCAGCCTTTACCATCAATTACTTGCTCATTGGCAAGAACAGTTTGATCAACCGGGTCCCAATTAACTTCTGCTTCTTCTTGATAGGCAAGACCTCTGTCCATCATTTGGTGAAAGAACCATTGCTCCCATTTATAATAATCAGGTTCTGATGTAGCAAATTCTCTTTTCCAATCATAAGCAAAACCTAATTTTGTTAACTGAGTTTTCATACTCTCGATATTATCTAAGGTCCATTCTGAAGGCTGTACCTCATTATTAATGGCTGCATTTTCTGCAGGCAGGCCAAATGCATCCCAGCCCATTGGCTGCAATACGTTTTTACCTAGCATTCTTTGAAATCTGCTTATTGCATCTCCTATAGAATAGTTTCTTACATGACCCATATGGATGGAACCACTTGGATAAGGAAACATACTTAAACAATAGAATTTTTCTTTACTCGGGTCTTCAGTGACAGAGAAAGTATTGTTCTCTAGCCAAAACCGCTGAACCTCTTCTTCAATGTCTCCCGGTTCATAAGGAAGATCTTGTTCTGACATTATTATTTATCCTTATTGAGGTTTTCCAGATAATTTATGTTGAAAGTCCCATTGATAAAATTAGGGTCTTTTATGAGTTTCCTATGCATATCTAGATTAGTATCTATTCCTAGGACATACATTTCATCTAAGGCTCTTTCAAGTCTTGCTCTAGCATCTTCTCTATCATTTGCCCTGCAAATTACTTTAGCTATAAGAGAATCATAATAAGGAGGGACCGTATAATCCTTATATAAATGTGAGTCCATTCTGACTCCAATGCCACCTGGAGCATGATATTCAAGGATCTTTCCTGGTGAAGGTAAATAAGTATCTGAATTCTCAGCATTAATCCTGCACTCAATGGCGTGACCTTTAAGAACTATATCTTCTTGTTTTATTTTTAATTCTTCATCTCTTGCTATTCTCAACTGGAGTTTAACTAAATCAAGGCCTGTAACACTTTCAGTAACAGGGTGCTCAACTTGAATTCTTGTATTCATTTCAATGAAATAAAAGTTATCATTCTCATATAAAAATTCAAAAGTTCCAGCACTTGTATAGTTTAATTGTCGACAGGCCTCCACACATTGAGCATATATTTCTTGTCTCTTCTCTTCCTTGATTCCTGTTGCAGGGGCCTCTTCTATAACTTTTTGATGTCTTCTTTGCATGGAACAATCTCTGTCTCCCAAATGAAGTACATTTCCGTGTCTATCTGCCAAGACTTGTACTTCTATATGCCTAGGACTTTCAAGAAACTTTTCGAGGTAAACTGTTGAGTCTCCAAAAGCAGCTGCAGACTCTTGTTGAGTAAGCTCAATAGCGTCATCTAATTCTTCCGCTGAATGAACTATTCTCATTCCTCTTCCGCCACCACCAGATGCAGCTTTGATTATTACTGGATAGCCAATCTCTTCAGCTTTTTTGTGTGTATCTTGATCAATAGATCCAGTTGAACCAGGAACAATTGGTAGTCCCGCTTTTAAAGCAAATTCTTTAGCGGAGATCTTATTGCCCATCATTCTTATAACCGAAGCAGGAGGTCCTACAAAATCAAAACCACTTTTTTCAATCTTTTCTGCAAAGTCAGGATTTTCAGAAAGAAAGCCGTAACCAGGATGCACACCATCGGCTCCTGAGAGCTCCATTGCACTTATTATTGCTGGTATATTCAAGTAGCTTAGTGAAGAATCAGCGGGGCCAATACAAATAGATTCGTCTGCCATTTTGACATGCATAAGATCTTTATCTGCTTCTGAATAAGCAGCTACTGTTGGTATTTTTAATTCCTTAGCCGCTCTTAAGATACGTAATGCTATTTCGCCTCTATTGGCGATTAGAAGTTTATTAATCATTATTTAGAAATTTCAAATAAAGATTGACCGTATTCCACTGGTTCTGAATTTTCTACATTCACAGATAGAACGGTTCCAGAAAAATCTGACTTTATTTCATTCATCATTTTCATAGCCTCTACAATACATACAACATCACCCTCGGCAATGATATCCCCTACAGAAATAAAAGGCTTTGCACCTGGTGAAGCAGAGGCATAAAAAGTTCCAACCATAGGAGAATTTATTGAATTAGCATCTTCTTTTGTTTCTTTTTCAGTAACAGATAAATCCACTACTTCTTGAGCAACA
>Ga0233394_1000573_pt1 | contig 12623 bp, 8 predicted proteins | sample 24DmetaG_FD_190481 | JGI IMG/M metagenome (GOLD analysis project Ga0233394, IMG submission 190481) | Seawater microbial communities from Monterey Bay, California, United States - 24D | ecosystem: Environmental > Aquatic > Marine > Coastal | place: USA: California | collected 2016-11-02 | reverse complement strand
CGATCTCCATCACCTGCTCTTGGAAGATCGGCACACCCAGCGTGCGTTCGAGCACGGCTTTCACCTCGGGGCCGGGGTAGGTCACGCAATCGGTGTTGCCATTGCGCTTTGCCTCGCGCCGCTGCAGATACGGGTGGACCATGCCGCCCTGGATCGGCCCCGGCCGTACGATGGCCACCTGGATCACCAAGTCGTAATACTCGCGCGGACGCAGACGCGGCAGCATCGATTGCTGCGCACGCGATTCGATCTGGAACACGCCGATAGTCTCGGCTCGGCAGATCATGTCGTAGGTTTCGGTATCGTCATCGGGCAGGTGCTGCATGGCGAGCTTGGCCGTCGCGCCGTAGTGCTCGCGCCGCCCGGGCAACGCATCGACCATGTCCAGCGTGCGGCGAATGGCCGTCAGCATGCCCAGCGCCAGTACGTCCACCTTCAGCAGGCGCAGCGATTCGAGATCGTCTTTATCCCACTGGATGACGCGGCGGTTTTCCATCGCGGCGTTCTCGATCGGCACCAGGCGCGAAAGCTTGCCCTGCGCAATCACGAACCCGCCCACGTGCTGCGACAGATGGCGCGGAAAACCACGCAACTGATCCACCAGTTGCGCCCAGCGCAGCACCAACGGTGATTCCGGATCCAGACCTTGCTGGCCTGCGCGCTGCGCAAATTCCTTACGGCTATCCCACCACGCCTGCCCCTTGGCCACCTGCTCGACGATGCCCAGGTCGATACCCAACGCGCGACCGACGTCACGCAGTGCGCTACGCGTGCGGTAAGTGATGAGCGCTGCTGCCAGCGCTGTACGTGTCACACCGTATTTTTTGTAGATGTACTGGATGACCTCTTCGCGACGCTGATGCTCGAAATCGACGTCGATGTCGGGCGGCTCATTGCGCGCACGCGAAAGAAAGCGTGCGAACAGCGTGTTGCCGCTGTCCGGGTTCACCTCGGTAATCCCCAGGCAATAGCACACCGCCGAGTTGGCCGCCGAACCTCGCCCCTGGCAGAGAATCCCTTCGTTGCGCGCGAACTTCACCACGTCATAGACGGTCAGGAAAAACGGCTCGTAACCCAGCTCGGCAATCAGCCCGAGTTCCTCCTCAATCTGCGCATGCACCTTGTCCGATACACCATTCGGATAGCGTCGCGCGGCGCCAGCGAACGTTTCGGCGCGCAGGTATTCCGCCGGCATCATGCCTTCCGGCACGACTTCGCTCGGATATTCGTATTCGATTTCGTCGAGAGAAAAATTGCACAACGCGGCCAGCTCCACCGTGCGACGCAGGATCTTCTCGCCCCCCTCGCCTTGATAGAGGAACGCGAGCTGCATGCGCGTGCGCATTGCTTGTTCAGCGCTGGGCGCAAGTTCCAAACCGCACTCGGAAAGCGGCTTGGATAGACGGATGGCGGTCAGCACGTCGTGCAGCGGTTTGCGTTGGCGCGTGTGCATCTGAACACCGCCGGTCGCGACCATGGGCACATCGATCTGTTCCGACACCGCCAAGACCGTACCGCGATGGCGGTCATCCGCGTGCCGCAGCGGCAACTCCAGCGCAATCGATAGCCGATCCCCGAACACGCGTTGGCACCACCACGCCTGAGCCAACAGTTGCTGCGGGTCAGGATCGTAATCAGGCAGCAGAATCGCCAGGCAATCGGGCGCGCCGCGCAGGTGCGCGAGTTCGCCTTGGGGCGAGGCCAAATCGTCAGCCAGCAAGCGGTATTCGCCCTTGGATGCGGCCAACCGCGCGTGCGTGATGATTTCGCTCAGGTTGCCGTAACCCTCGATGTTCTGCGCCAGCAGCACCAGCCGCAGCCAGGGTTCGCCATCGGCATTGCGCACCGTGAAGCGACTGCCGATGATGAGCTTCAGTTCGTGCTCCTTCGAAGCCACAAGCGCCCGCGCGGTGCCTGCTACAGAGCATTCGTCAGTCAGCGCCAGCGCTTGATAACCGTAAAGTTTGGCGCGCTCCACCAGCTCGCTCGGGTGCGACGCGCCTGTCAGGAACGTGAAGTTGCTGATGCAATGCAACTCTGCATAGTCGGGCAGAACGGGGGGTGGCGTGGCCGAAGTCATGACGTGCTTAACCGAACAAGCCGTGCAGATACCAACGAGCGTCCTCATCTCCCGCATTGACCTTGCTTGCGGAAACGCGCTCGCGATATACCCAGTAACGCTCGCCTTTTTCTCCTTCGGCGATGAAGTAATCGCGCTTGATGAGGACGTCATCCCACCAGCCGGATTCGATGCGCTCGGGCATCGACACCAGCCGTAACCGCCCTCGGTAATACGGATAATGCTGACGTGTCAGCAGCGCGATCGGTTTCTCCAGCAGCCAAAGCGGCCGCTCCGGCTGCTGCGCATGCCATTGCGCCAATGCCTGACGCGCGGCGGCACGGCTCTGCGCGGTGGTCGCGGCATTCACCTCGACCCAGTGGTTGGCGCGCTCGGGGCGATGGTCGGCACACGGCTGCGGGTGAAGTACGTTCTCGGCACCCAGTCGAGCGATCAGCGTGTCGATCAGGCGTGCAGCGTCTTCAGCGCGACCACCGGGCTCGGGAAACAGCGATTCCGTAGGCGGCGCGAGCGGCGTAGCGTCGGTCACCGTCAGACGCAGTTCGACCACCGGAGCGATCAGCGTGAGCCGATGCACGCGCTCGTGCAGCACCCGCGACAAGTGCGCCAGCGTGCGAACCGGCTGCGCCAGCGCGATCTCCACCGGAGTGGAGGAGGCGGCATCTTCACTGCTCCGGCCGCGCCGGCGTTCGTGCTCCAGCGTGAGTCGGTACGTCTTGGCGCCCAACTGAAGCGCCGACAGCCAGCCAACCAGCTGCAACAACAACTGCTCCGCGGCCGCCAGCACACCTTCCGCGTTATCGATGCGGCCAGATAATTCCAACGGCACATCAAAGCACAACGGCGCGGTGAACCACGTGAAGCTCTCGTGCCCGTTGCCATAAGCCGCGTCGAGCGTATCCATCAGCAACGGCCCGCAGCGCCGCCGCAATCCGCTACGCGGTAACTCGCGCAAATCGGACAGCGTGCGGCAGCCGAGGCCCTCAAGCCAATCAGGCCGTGTAAGACGCGCCACCGCATCGACCGGCAATTGATCAAGCAACGTCGACAACCTCTCCTGCCGCACCGCCCTCCGCACGCGCCCCTGACGGGCTGCTGCGCGACGCCGGCCACGTATCGGCGCCGGCTGTGCACTGGCAAGCCATGCCGCACCGCGCGCCGTCGGCCCGGTGCCAAGCTGCGGCATGGCACCCAAGCGAAACGCGCAATACCTCACCGCCCGACACAGCGCGCGATGCCCACCGAACAGGCGCAAGCTGGCCTCCACCTCCAACAACACGGTCGCCTCATCCGCCACGCCCAACGTGACGTGCGGCGTGAATGCCAGCAGCGCCAGCGCCAGCGATTGCAGCAACCGCGTCTCGGCCGCAACGTCACGATCAAGCTGTATAGCGTGCGGCGCCAGCGCCTGGGCACCCGCCCGCCGCAGGCCTGCATGTACGCCTTCGCGCATCGCCAAACGGTTGGCCGACACCACGCGCTCCTGCTCCAACACCACCACCGGCAAAGGCAGCGCGGCCGGATCAGACCACCGGGGTCGAAGCGCGTCGAGAGGGAGACAGGGCAGATGCACTGCGATCCAGAACGGCATGATCGGGAGTGTTTGGATCGAAAACGTCCGACAAAGCGTCGAACGCCACAGAAGACGAAGGAGACGAAAGCGCGGCCAGCAATTTCGCCGTGGCCGGATCCATGATGAACGGCTCGACGGGCGGCACAGGCAACGGACGCACAGAAGCGCGACCGGCCCGAATCGGATCCGCCAACGGCAGCAGCAATGGAGATTCACGCAACGGCCCGCGCCGCTTGTGGAAGAGGATGGACAGCACATCGGCGCCAGCCGGCTCCAGCCCCAGCCGCAGTACCGCCGGCGACGACTCACGCTGCGCCTGGGCCGGCCGGAACAACCAGATGGCGCTCTCTCCAGCCTGGGCCAACACTTGCAGCCTGCGAAGCTCTCCTGGGCGTGCCCGGTTCAGCCAGACCAGTACTCCGCCGAAAGCCTTGCTGCGTAGAACCTGCTCGGCTGCCCACAGAAGGTCAGCGGGCTTGTCAGCCCGCACCCATACGATTTGTTCAGGAGAGAAATCCCAGCCCACCAGCCTCACTGCATTCGGCAGATGCGGTGGAGCAATCAGCGCGATGCGCCCTGCGCCCGCGCACAGCGTAGACAACGTCGGGCGCAGCAACCGGCATTCACCAATACCGGATTGTGGACACAGCAGTTCGGTCAATCCGCCGAGGGGCCAGCCACCACCGGGCAACTCGGCATTCAGTAAATCATATCCAGTGGTCAGAACGCGCCCGCCGCCTCGCGCCAGACGGCCTGCACTCCACAATGCGGGATGCAGCGTTTCCGGCAATGGCGCCGTCGAGGCTTTCGGCGCGGGCGAACGCAACCTAGACACCTCGCGCACGGCGGGGGCATGGCATTTCGCCACATCTTCGGCGACGGAAAGAGACGGAGACAACGCAAACATGGAGACGCCAGGGCAAGCCGATGGACACTGTATAAATATACAGTATCACAACTTTTCTTCAACGCAGCCTAGTTTTGCGAATGTGTCGCGAGACAGCGATAACCCACCTCAAGCACTAGCATTGAGGTGATTCAAACCGAACATCGCGAAAAGTGATGGTCTTTCCTTGCCAACAAAATTGGCGTAAAGATCACTTTTTAAATGAGATTTGGCTGGGAGGTTTGGGCTCTGACTCCGGGACTCGGATGCGCCAGGGGAAGCTGGGTATCGGATCTGAGCGCCTAAAAGCAAACACCCCAGCTCAGAGAGAGCTGGGGTGTTGATGGGAGAGCCTGGCGATGACCTACTTTCACACGGGAATCCGCACTATCATCGGCGCGGAGTCGTTTCACGGTCCTGTTCGGGATGGGAAGGGGTGGTACCGACTCGCTATGGTCACCAGGCTATGACTTGTTGCCACGTTGACGGGGTCAACGCGACCAATATGGGAATGTAGATTTGGGGTTGTGAGTGATGTGTATCAGGCACAAGGCGGACCCAGCCGGAAACATACCGGTTATAGGATCAAGCCGCACGGGCAATTAGTACTGGTTAGCTGAACGCATTACTGCGCTTCCACACCCAGCCTATCAACGTCCTGGTCTCGAACGACCCTTCAGGGAGATCAAGTCTCCAGGGAATCCTCATCTTCAGGCAAGTTTCCCGCTTAGATGCTTTCAGCGGTTATCTCTTCCGTACATAGCTACCCTGCGATGCCTCTGGCGAGACAACAGGTACACCAGCGGTACGTCCACTCCGGTCCTCTCGTACTAGGAGCAGCCCCCGTCAAGATTCCAACGCCCACGGCAGATAGGGACCAAACTGTCTCACGACGTTTTAAACCCAGCTCACGTACCTCTTTAAATGGCGAACAGCCATACCCTTGGGACCGGCTACAGCCCCAGGATGAGATGAGCCGACATCGAGGTGCCAAACACCGCCGTCGATATGAACTCTTGGGCGGTATCAGCCTGTTATCCCCAGAGTACCTTTTATCCGTTGAGCGATGGCCCTTCCATACAGAACCACCGGATCACTATGTCCTGCTTTCGCACCTGCTCGACTTGTCGGTCTCGCAGTTAAGCACGCTTTTGCCATTGCACTTTAGGTACGATGTCCGACCGTACCAAGCGTACCTTCGAACTCCTCCGTTACACTTTGGGAGGAGACCGCCCCAGTCAAACTGCCTACCATGCACTGTCCCCGACCCGGATTCACGGGCCAAGGTTAGAACCTCAAACAAACCAGGGTGGTATTTCAAGGACGGCTCCACCGAAACTAGCGTCCCGGTTTCAAAGCCTCCCACCTATCCTACACAGATCGGTTCAAAGTCCAATGCAAAGCTACAGTAAAGGTTCATGGGGTCTTTCCGTCTAGCCGCGGGGAGATTGCATCATCACAAACACTTCAACTTCGCTGAGTCTCGGGAGGAGACAGTGTGGCCATCGTTACGCCATTCGTGCAGGTCGGAACTTACCCGACAAGGAATTTCGCTACCTTAGGACCGTTATAGTTACGGCCGCCGTTTACCGGGACTTCAATCAAGAGCTTGCACCCCATCATTTAATCTTCCGGCACCGGGCAGGCGTCACACCCTATACGTCCACTTTCGTGTTTGCAGAGTGCTGTGTTTTTATTAAACAGTCGCAGCCACCATTTTATTGCAACCCCTTCGTCCTTCTGGCGCGAGCCAGTCAAACTACAAGGGCGTACCTTATCCCGAAGTTACGGTACCAATTTGCCGAGTTCCTTCTCCCGAGTTCTCTCAAGCGCCTTAGAATACTCATCTCGCCCACCTGTGTCGGTTTGCGGTACGGTCTCGTATGACTGAAGCTTAGAGGCTTTTCTTGGAACCACTTCCAATTGCTTCGCGACCTAAAGTCGCTCGCCCCACACCCTTGAATCACGCACCCGGATTTGCCTAAGTGCCATCTCCAATGCAGGGACCGGGACATCCAACACCCGGACAACCTTCCGCGATCCGTCCCCCCATCGCATCATACGACGGTGCAGGAATATTAACCTGCTTCCCATCAGCTACGCATCTCTGCCTCGCCTTAGGGGCCGACTCACCCTACGCCGATGAACGTTGCGTAGGAAACCTTGGGCTTACGGCGAGGGGGCCTTTCACCCCCTTTATCGCTACTCATGTCAGCATTCGCACTTCTGATACCTCCAGCATCCTTTACAAGACACCTTCACAGGCTTACAGAACGCTCTCCTACCATGCACTTACGTGCATCCGCAGCTTCGGTATATTGCTTAGCCCCGTTACATCTTCCGCGCAGGACGACTCGATCAGTGAGCTATTACGCTTTCTTTAAAGGGTGGCTGCTTCTAAGCCAACCTCCTGACTGTTTTAGCCTTCCCACTTCGTTTCCCACTTAGCAATATTTAGGGACCTTAGCTGGCGGTCTGGGTTGTTTCCCTCTTGACACCGGACGTTAGCACCCGATGTCTGTCTCCCGTGATTGCACTCTTCGGTATTCGGAGTTTGCTATGGCGGGGTAATCAGCAATAGACCCCCCAACCATGACAGTGCTCTACCCCCGAAGGTGAGACACGAGGCACTACCTAAATAGTTTTCGGAGAGAACCAGCTATTTCCAAGTTTGTTTAGCCTTTCACCCCTATCCACAGCTCATCCCCTAACTTTTCAACGTTAGTGGGTTCGGTCCTCCAGTACGTGTTACCGCACCTTCAACCTGGCCATGGATAGATCACTTGGTTTCGGGTCTACACCCAGCGACTGAACGCCCTATTCGGACTCGCTTTCGCTACGCCTTCCCTAATCGGTTAAGCTTGCCACTGAATGTAAGTCGCTGACCCATTATACAAAAGGTACGCCGTCACCCGTTTCCAGGCTCCGACTGTTTGTATGCATGCGGTTTCAGGATCTATTTCACTCCCCTCCCGGGGTTCTTTTCGCCTTTCCCTCACGGTACTGGTTCACTATCGGTCGATTACGAGTATTTAGCCTTGGAGGATGGTCCCCCCATCTTCAGACAGGATTTCACGTGTCCCGCCCTACTTGTCGTACACCTAGTTCCACAATACTGTTTTCGCATACGGGGCTATCACCCACTATGGCCGGACTTTCCATTCCGCTTTGCTAACAATACTGCTAAAGAGTACAAGGCTGATCCCATTTCGCTCGCCACTACTTTGGGAATCTCGGTTGATTTCTGTTCCTGCAGCTACTTAGATGTTTCAGTTCACTGCGTTCGCTTCCCTTGCCTATGTATTCAGCAAGGGATGACCCATTCGGGCCGGGTTTCCCCATTCGGATATCTGCGGATCAAAGCTCGTTTGCCAGCTCCCCGCAGCTTTTCGCAGGCTACTACGTCCTTCATCGCCTGTAATCGCCAAGGCATCCACCACATGCACTTATTCGCTTGACCCTATAACGAGTATGTCTCGCTATAGGCTGAGTTCTCGCGTTGTGCCGTATTCCAAGACAATCTCATCGATTGCTCTGGTAATACTGGTTGATACAATCACAACCCAGTGTCGCGTTTTATATGTGCGCCTCATCAACGCACCGCGACACCTTTACTACATTCCATATTGTTAAAGAACAGCCGAACTTTTACGCTCGTCTTGGCTAGGCCAAACGCAAACACCATCGACACCGCGTCGATGCTTGCGTTTGGTAACCAAAAGGTAATGGTGGAGGATGACGGGATCGAACCGACGACCCCCTGCTTGCAAAGCAGGTGCTCTCCCAGCTGAGCTAATCCCCCAGTCACGGCAGAGAACATCTTCCACCGTCCGTAACTTGGTGGGTCTGGTAGGACTTGAACCTACGACCCCCGCCTTATCAAGACGGTGCTCTAACCACCTGAGCTACAGACCCTTGGCTGTAACATCAAACAAACCGATAAGTGTGGACGCCTAACGTCGGATGCACGCTCTTAAAGGAGGTGATCCAGCCGCACCTTCCGATACGGCTACCTTGTTACGACTTCACCCCAGTCATGAACCCTACCGTGGTAATCGCCCTCCTTGCGGTTAGGCTAACTACTTCTGGTAAAGCCCACTCCCATGGTGTGACGGGCGGTGTGTACAAGACCCGGGAACGTATTCACCGCGGCATGCTGATCCGCGATTACTAGCGATTCCAGCTTCACGTAGTCGAGTTGCAGACTACGATCCGGACTACGATGCATTTTCTGGGATTAGCTCCACCTCGCGGCTTGGCAACCCTCTGTATGCACCATTGTATGACGTGTGAAGCCCTACCCATAAGGGCCATGAGGACTTGACGTCATCCCCACCTTCCTCCGGTTTGTCACCGGCAGTCTCTCTAGAGTGCCCTTTCGTAGCAACTAGAGACAAGGGTTGCGCTCGTTGCGGGACTTAACCCAACATCTCACGACACGAGCTGACGACAGCCATGCAGCACCTGTGTCCACTTTCTCTTTCGAGCACCTAATGCATCTCTGCTTCGTTAGTGGCATGTCAAGGGTAGGTAAGGTTTTTCGCGTTGCATCGAATTAATCCACATCATCCACCGCTTGTGCGGGTCCCCGTCAATTCCTTTGAGTTTTAATCTTGCGACCGTACTCCCCAGGCGGTCAACTTCACGCGTTAGCTACGTTACTAAGGAAATGAATCCCCAACAACTAGTTGACATCGTTTAGGGCGTGGACTACCAGGGTATCTAATCCTGTTTGCTCCCCACGCTTTCGTGCATGAGCGTCAGTGTTATCCCAGGGGGCTGCCTTCGCCATCGGTATTCCTCCACATCTCTACGCATTTCACTGCTACACGTGGAATTCTACCCCCCTCTGACACACTCTAGCCGTGCAGTCACCAATGCAATTCCCAAGTTAAGCTCGGGGATTTCACATCGGTCTTGCACAACCGCCTGCGCACGCTTTACGCCCAGTAATTCCGATTAACGCTTGGACCCTACGTATTACCGCGGCTGCTGGCACGTAGTTAGCCGGTCCTTATTCTTCCGGTACCGTCATCGACCCCAGGTATTAACCAGAGCCATTTCTTTCCGGACAAAAGTGCTTTACAACCCGAAGGCCTTCTTCACACACGCGGCATTGCTGGATCAGGCTTTCGCCCATTGTCCAAAATTCCCCACTGCTGCCTCCCGTAGGAGTCTGGGCCGTGTCTCAGTCCCAGTGTGGCTGATCGTCCTCTCAGACCAGCTACTGATCGTCGCCTTGGTGAGCCTTTACCTCACCAACTAGCTAATCAGACATCGGCCGCTCCTATAGCATGAGGCCTTGCGGTCCCCCACTTTCACCCTCAGGTCGTATGCGGTATTAGCTAATCTTTCGACTAGTTATCCCCCACTACAGGGCACGTTCCGATGTATTACTCACCCGTTCGCCACTCGCCATCAATCTAGCAAGCTAGATCATGCTGCCGTTCGACTTGCATGTGTAAGGCATGCCGCCAGCGTTCAATCTGAGCCAGGATCAAACTCTTCAGTTCAATCTGCTGTTTTCGCTCTTTACGAGCGGTCGCTCACTCTCAGAATCTGACTTGAACTTTCGTTCAAACCTTACTTCTGTGCGAGCACTTCATTACTTGTTAGCTAGCGGATCGAAATCCGCCGCACCCAGTATTAAGCGCCCACACTTATCGGCTGTTTGCTTGTTAAAGAACTTCGCGATTAACTTTGTTCACCGCGTCGCTGCATTGTCTGCAGCAGAGAAACGAGATTATGCAGAGCTTTTTTGTCGCTGTCAACAACTCGTCGAAGAATTTTTATCCACCAACGCGCCGCCAACCACCACCGAATCCCCAGCCAACCGTCAACCACCCAATCGACCGCAAACCCGCTCTACACCTGCTTCTCCACCACTCAACACCACCACCGTCACCTGCGTTTCGGCGCTGTGTTTTGCAGCGAGGGGCGAACTATAGGCGGGTTCTTGGAGGTTGGCAACACCTTTGTCGTGACGGGTTGATGACGACTTCATGAAGAATAGCCGCCAACCCAGGCTGCACCTGGGATTGCGGCCGCCGAACACCTGGCAAGCGCGCGCGGGATACCCGAGACCATTACTCAGGTATTCCCGAAGTCACCCGCTATGCCGCCCTTATTGGTGCTTGAACGCGGGCGCACGCTTCTCGATGAAGGCGCGCATGCCCTCTTTCTGATCTTCGGTGGCAAACGTGGAATGGAACAGGCGGCGCTCCAGATGGACGCCTTCGCTGAGCGAGGTCTCGTAGGCCGCGTTGATCGACTCTTTGATCATCATGACCGTGGGCAGCGAGAAGCCGGCAATGGTTTCTGCCGCCTGGATCGCTTCGTCGAGCAGCTTGTCGGCGGGGATGACGCGCGAGACCAGGCCCGCGCGCTCGGCTTCCTCGGCGCCCATCATGCGGGCCGTCAAGCAGAGGTCCATGGCCTTGGCTTTGGAGACTGCGCGCGGCAGGCGCTGCGTGCCGCCTGCGCCGGGCATGGTGCCGAGCTTGATTTCCGGCTGGCCGAACTTGGCGGTATCGGCGGCAAGGATGATGTCGCACATCATGGCCAGTTCGCAGCCGCCGCCGAGCGCGTAGCCGGCCACCGCGGCGATCACCGGCTTGCGGATGCGGCGAATGGTTTCCCAGTTGCGCGTGATGTATTCGTTCTTATAGACGGTGGCGAAGTCGTAGTCGGCCATGGCGCCGATATCTGCGCCCGCGGCAAACGCCTTTTCACTGCCGGTGATGACGATCGCCCCGATATTGGCATCGGCATCGAAGGCAAGCAGCGCGGCGCCAAGTTCGTCCATGAGCGCATCGTTGAGGGCATTGAGCGCCTTCGGACGATTGAGCGTAATAAGACCAACGCGACCGCGCGTTTCGACCAGAATGTTTTCGTAGGACATGGAAGCTCCAGTTGGAATGGATGTAATATTAGCCGACCAACCGGTCGGTTAATCAATGAACCGATGACTGAGGAGGAGACAAGATGACCAGCCCGACCATTCTGCTTGACTGGCATGAACACGTGGCCACCATCACGCTGAACCGGCCCGATCAGCTCAACAGCTTCACGGCCGGCATGCACCGGGAACTGCGCGACGCGCTGGACAAGGTGGAGCGCCAGCGCGCCCGCGCCTTGATCCTGACCGGTGCGGGCCGCGGCTTCTGCGCAGGGCAGGATCTCTCCGAACTCAATGTCACGCCCGGGCAGATGACCGACCTGGGCCAGCTCATCGACGAGCAATTCAACCCACTGGTGCGCCGTCTGCGCGCCATGCCCCTGCCCGTGATCGCCGCTGTGAATGGCGTAGCCGCTGGCGCGGGCGCCAACCTGGCACTGGCGTGCGACATCGTGATGGCGGCCGAGAACGCGTGCTTCCTGCAAGCCTTCGTGAAGATCGGCCTGCTGCCGGATTCGGGCGGGACGTGGTTCCTGCCGCAGCGCATCGGGGTGGCACGGGCGATGGGGCTGGCAATGCTGGGGGAGAAGCTCGACGCCAAGACCGCGCTCGCCTGGGGGCTGATCTGGGGCGTCTATCACGACGCAAAAATTCTGATGACTGAGGTGAACTGCATGGCCGACCACCTGGCCAAGCAGCCGACACGGGCGCTGGCCGCCATCAAGCGCGCCATGCACGCGGCGCCCACACAATCGCTGGACGCCCAGCTTGATCTGGAGCGCGACTTGCAGCGCGAACTCGGCAATTCCCGCGACTATGCAGAGGGGGTCGACGCGTTTCTCAACAAGCGCGTGGCGCATTTCACCGGCGAATAAGGACATCAGCGTGACAGAAACGACCCTCCACGATGCGCAGGCCCTGGCTGAAGCGGCCTGCAAAAGCATGTTCGACGCCGATGCCTGCACCCGCTGGCTCGGCATGCGCGTGGAGGCGGTCGCGCCCGGCTATGCACGGCTGTCCATGGCGGTGCGGCCTGAATTCCTCAACGGGCATCGCACCTGTCATGGCGGGCTCATCTTCACGCTCGCCGACTCGGCTTTTGCGTTTGCCTGCAACAGCCATAACCACAACACGGTGGCGGCTGGTTGCAGCGTCGAATTCCTGCGCCCGGCGCACGGCGGCGACA
>Ga0233394_1000572_pt1 | contig 12623 bp, 30 predicted proteins | sample 24DmetaG_FD_190481 | JGI IMG/M metagenome (GOLD analysis project Ga0233394, IMG submission 190481) | Seawater microbial communities from Monterey Bay, California, United States - 24D | ecosystem: Environmental > Aquatic > Marine > Coastal | place: USA: California | collected 2016-11-02 | reverse complement strand
TCGATGACTTTACCAGCGCAGGATTGGCTCTGAGTTTTGCCTTTCTTATAGCCATCGCTGTCCTCGTAGTAGGTCTTGTTGCCATTAGCATCGTATTCACGTCTCTCCCAGTCGCCATTGCTGTCCTCGGAGTAGGTCTTGTTGCCATTAGCATCGTATTCACGTCTCTCCCAGTCGCCATCGCTGTCCTCGTAGTAGGTCTTGTTGCCATTAGCATCGTATTCCCGCTTGACCCAGAAGCCATCGCTGTCCTCACGGTAGGTTACGTTGCCGTTAGCATCTTTAATCTCAATAGGGAAGGTGAAGTCAATCCCCAGTTCTTTGTATAATTCGCTTAGTGTTTTCATACTCTTATTATATTATAGTTCCTAATCTTATGCTCTCTCTTTCAATAGCTCGTCAATCCAATTGCATAGATCAAATACATGCCTATGAGGTTTATCTTGCCATTGATAAGATAAACTAAACATATCACTACTATCGCACTCTTTTAAAGAATCTCTATAATCTTTAGTTGTTTTACCATGCCAGGTTCCTTCTTGAAATTGTCTTTGAGCATCTTGTCGATATTGAAAAGCATCTCTAGCTTCTTCTACTAGACGACAAACTTCATCTTCTAGCTTAGAATTATAAGCCGCAAGACCAACGTCGCGACCTAGATCTTTTCTCAAAAACTCTTTATACTTCAAATAATTCATACTCTTATTATATTATAGTTCCTTAATCTTCTTTCTGATATCACCGATAGTGTAGATACCTTGGTGTGAGTTATCTACTGCAATTACTTCTGTATCATCTGGTAATAACTGAGCCAATGGGTCTAACCATCTTACTCCATTACTTCTAAATGCTACGTTTACTTCTACTTCTTCTCCATCTTCATACGTTTTGATAGATGGAACCTTTACTGCAAATGTTGTACTCATACTATGATTTTGAGATACATAGAACCCCGTCAGAGTATCCAATGTCCGTGGCGTATCCAGATTTCATAAATTTGCGCTCTAAGTCTTGGAGCCGCAAGTGATAGTGGCACTCTTCGTAGTCTGTTGGCACATATATGCGAACGACCATTTCTAGTGGTTCGTCTGGCGTCATTCCCCATCCGATATGTTTTCTTTGAAATTTTATCTTCATAGTGCTATTCCTCTGCGTCTATCAAGTCCATCTCGATACCCTTCACAAGGTCTTCCCTCAAGAAGTTAGCAATTACTTCAGCTTTATAGGCTTCGTCAAAGCAACCATCGGAAGCCCACTCATAGGCTTGTTCCTCTGATTGGTCTGCCCAGTCGTTAATGTATTCAGTTAGTTTTTGTGTATTTATTTTCATAGTGCTATTAAGCTGGTTGTTTTAAAGTTTCGAAATGAGCACGAGCTTCGTCCTCGTCATTGGCTTCCATAATCTCGATAGGGAAGCTAAATGCAATCCCTAGTTCTTTGTATGTTTCGCTTAATTTTTTCATACTACTATTATATCAGAGTTCCTATTTACCAGTCGTGGCGCTGAGAGGGTAGCTCTGGGCTCTCTTCGATGTTATCGAGTTGATTGACTGAGACTTGAAACTCGCCTCCATCTTCATCCATTACATATGCTAGACCTCGAAGTGAATCGAGCTCTAGGACCTCTACCCATTGATTGTTATTTAGTGTTGCTGTTTTCATATCTATATTATATCTGAGTTCCAATTAAGGGCGCCTTTCACCTCTGCTACTCAGCGCCCTCTCCACTAGCACTTACCACCCGATGAGATCTTTTGCTTCACCTGGAAGGTATCCAATTTGCGATCCTTCCTCGAGGTACACAACATCCTCTTCTTGTTCGAGCTCTTCTTCATCGAGATTCTCCTTGATCTCATCCTCATCCATACCTTCCTCACGCATAGCCTCGATCGCCATCTCCTTACGCGTTTCCTTAGTAAGGGCATGCACCCCATAGATACTATTCTCAAAAGGCCAAGCCGGTTGCGAAGCGTATCTGATTTCTGTATCCCCCCCTACTTGTTCTTTCATATCTTCGAGAGTTTCAATAAGTTCTTGTACTGTCATAATTTTTATAATTTAATGGTTAATGTATTGCGTTGTGCATCTATATTATATCAGAGTTCCTAAAACGGGCGGGTAAATTTACCTAACTACTCAGCCATCTTCTCATCGACCTCTTCACGAGTGATGCCGCAAGACAAAGTGTAGCTATTCAATATCCAGTCCAGTCGCTCCTTATCTTTACGGAGTTTAGATAGCTCGTTTTCGAGCTTATTTATGGTAGCATGGTAGCTAAGATCTATGTTATCTATGTCGTTCATCGTGATTCCTCCATTACTCTGTTAATGCTTAATTGCATCTATATTATATCGAGGTTCCTATTTAAAGAAATAGTCTCCAGACTGCCTTCCTAGCATCGCAATCTTTCCCAAAACTTCCCCAGTATTTAACTGTCGAGTTGCATTCGATTTAGCTTCTTTCTGTGTTGCAGCAATTAAATAGAATGTTCGGCGCTTGCGATCGAATGACTGTTCATCGACTGCTGTTACTCGAAACAGAAATGTTGATGTAAATTGTCTCATAGGTTTTCCGTAATTAGTGTTTTGGTTAATGTATTGCGTTGTGCATCTATATTATATCGAGGTTCCTAATACTTCTTCACACCATCCTCTTCATTGATATAGTAACCTGCATAGTATGCTTCAAGTTCTTCTGTAGTCAATGATTTCCCTTCGATCTTCTCCCCGATACCTGTTCCTAATGGGTAGTAATGAGGCTCCATTGGTCGACCGTAATAGCTATCGGCTCCGCCACGATCATAAGGCATGCCATGATCCTTATTATATTTCCCTGCTTGTTCTGCTTTACGGTATTCGGGTATCATCATTGTGTGTGTTGTATTTTCCATATTAATATTATATGAGGGTTCCTTAATCGTGAGCTCCGCGCATTCGACGCAGACGGCGTTCAAGGTATTTGATTATATCCTCACGTTCGAAGTCTTCCTCTTGCTGAACGTCATCGACGATACGATTAACTGTTTCGCGAAGCTCGGTGAGAAGGCTGATAGTTACTAGACTATCAATGCGTTGGTTGGTTGTTTGTTTCATACTACTATTATATCGGGGTTCCTAATAGGGGACTCTTTCCTTTTCAGTACTCAAGTCCCCAAACTTTCAAACTTAATTATTCAAAATTATCCATCCAACAAATACCACTAACCCTTCCATTAACTTCTTCAATTAATTCAAAATTCTTCTCATCATCCAAATCTTTACCAATTAACTCACTTACCAAATCTTCCCTATAATAACCACAACCCAATTCTTCATTTTTACTCATCTCAACTCCAACATCTTCCTTAATAACAAAACTACAAAACTCTTCTATATAACTTAAACCCTCTTCTTCTTCTCCATCTTCCCTAAAACCACTTAACAACTCTTCCTTATAATCTTCAAACTCCTTTTTACCAATTTCTACAATTTCTTCAAAAGTTTTATTATTAAACCACTTAACTTCTTCAATTTCTCCTCTACTACCAACTTCAATTTTCAAATAATTTTCCATAATGTATATTGTATTTTGTATTTTGTAATCAACTTAATTACTCTTCTATTATATAACTGTTCCTATTATATATAAAGCCCTACGCTAACCCGGGACCTACTTTGCCATACCTCGCACTAAGGAACTGTGATATAATATAGATAGTTCAATAGTTAACGAAGCTGATCAGCAGTATGAGTCCAGAGGGTCTGGGGAGAACTGGAAAAAAAACCGTACCCACGTAACAAGGTTCCTCTTTAGACCAACACCTCTTTAAAGAGGAACTGCGATATAATAAAAGCTTACACTGTGCGCTCGACTGCAGCCTGGGCCTTGTATAGATATTTCTCTGTACCTGTTCCCTTATCAGTCGACCACTTATATCGTTCAGCATGAGTGCTATCTAGAATCTCGACGATGCCACACATCTCTGAGCTCTTATAGTACTCGTACCTACTCTTATACTTCTCCCATTTATTAATAGGACTCGAGACGTCGAAATCCTCAACATCATCACTCTTCTTATTACGGAAGTTAGGCTTACCTACAGACTTATGTTTGGCTTTATATGTATGCATAGCTCTTAGAACACCCTCGATCGTAGTATCCTTTACCTTAATACCCATCTCCTTAAGCTGAGGAATAGCTAATAGCTCACAATAAGACATCTTAGACTCATCATTGATAGAAGAGATCATATGGATCATAGCATTAATATGCTTTACGTTATCTAGTAAGGCTGTGTCTTTCTGCATACTACTATTATATCTATGTTCCTATTATGTTATAAGGGTATCTCTAGAGGGTACGCGCTCTGAGTGCAACGTGGGGATTATTTCGCGAGATTATAATCTCAGTTAGTTTCTGCTATATAGTATATCTATTAACCGGGATCGCTCTAGGCGTAGGGCTTTATAAAGCTCGAGCTAACGGTGTAGGGCTTTTATGCTATAGTTGTAGAGTGGATCCCTGTATATAGAGATGTTCGGGGAGGAGAAAAAATTTTATGGAGATGGTAAGTCTAATACAGATTTACAATATAATACAGATTTACAATATAATACAGATTTACAATATAATACAGATTTACAATATAATAATACAGATTTGATTTACAATATAATACAGATTTGATTTACAATATAATAATACAGATTTACAATACAGATTTACAACTTTACTTAGCTGACTTAGGAGTGCCTCTCTTTATACCATCACTGTTCCTTCTGAACGGATACCTTATCACCGTACTTTAGACTCATCCGGATAGCTGTTTCTTTTGGTATTGTAATAATTAAAGTACCGTGTTTATTTTCTCGAACACTTAGATTACTAACTTTTTTTAATCCTCCTTTAATCATCACACATCTACTTTCTTATACTACTATTATATAACTGTTCCACTTTTTATTGTTTATTGGTATTTTAGTATAGACTATTAGTTTATCTTTACACTCTTACCGTCTCTTTAAGTTAATTACTATTTCATACAACGGCTTTACTTCTAAATTTACCTCTTTTTGTTGAAAAATAACCTCTTTTTGTTGAAAATTTACCTCTTTTTATAGCTAATAATCATATAAATCTTCAAAATTTATATCAATCCCGGCTGCTATACATGTATTATATGCCATTTCAAAATGCCTTACAAAGTCTCTACCAAACTTCTTATACAGAGATTTAACTGGGGTTTTCGGTGCCTTTTTTCTTATTGAATAGTATTTTAAAAAGTCAACGCACTTTATAGTTTGATCCAAGTCAAAATAATCAACGTATGAATGCTTTCCTTTTCTACAGTACTCGATGTAACAGGGCTCTAACATCGCTAGAATTGCTTCATTACACTTCGGCACCCTCTACGAGGTACATAATACTTTTTATTACGCTTATAACTTTCAGCAGACATAACTTGCACACTACCTCCGGTCTTATGATCGAACGTCATAACGCCGCGTACCTTTTCAGTAACACGAGGAGCAGGCTCATCTAGGCCAAGAATCTTTCTTAATTCAGGATTACTAATTTCAAGCATATTAATATTATATCTGAGTTCCTAAAAGGAAAGAGCTCTAAGCGGGACAACTTTACCGAAATGCTTAGAGCTCTTTTTTACCAATTAAGCAGATACGATCTTGTTATTACGCAGCGCTTTCGCGATGTCGCGAGGAGCTACCTTCATCCATTCTCCGGATGCTGCATGCTGGTTCTTATGTACCAAACGTTTTGCCTGGTGACCGATAACTGAAAAGTTACCTGTTACTGGGCATCGTTCAAACATTACGTTGAAGAGATTAGGATTACGGGTTTTTGTTTGTACTTTTTTCATATTATTATTATATTATTGTTCCTGTTTTAGTTAAATTATTAGCGAGAAGAGACTGTAGTTATTATTATAATTTGTGGTCTAGTTTAAAGAGCCTCTTCTCGCTTTATCGTCCGACGTCGCAGCCGATCGATACAAATATTATATCACTGTTCCTATTTAGAACTCTCAACCAATGCACGCATGCATGGTCTGAGCTGTTCGCTTATAACGGTCATTTCTGCTAGTTCCTCCATCATACACTCGATAATTACGTCATTCTTTTCATGTACATGTAATTGGATATCTGCATGCATCGGTCGAAAGTCTAAAGTAAAATACTCTCCCTCCAATACAAAGGAATTATCACCGTGTTCAGTTAATTCAAATAGCTGTGAGTTTGCTAGTTTAATTGCTTCCTTATATGCATTCATGCTATTACTTTGTAAAGAGAACTGCTACTAGAGCGAATAGATAAATCATATTTAAAGGATGGCCAGTTAAAAAATCTAACGTTAATCCAAATGTTAAAATGCAAGCTGTAATAATTTTTAATTTCATAATACTATTATATCACTGTTCCTAAAATGGGTTTCTATAGCATCTTCGTATGTTATTTTGTTCCCCATTAAATGTTTATGGATGTATAGTTCATAGAGTCTAAATCTTCGATTTCAACAACGATATCATTCAAGTTATCTTCTGCCTCAATGAGCTTATCTCTAAGTTCAGATAAATCATCTGCAACTTTGATGTATTCCTTACTGAGAAATACCTTTCTATATTCAATATATTCTTTACTTAACGTTGCCATAATTCTATTCAATTGTTCCGCCGAAGTGTGCTACTTGTAGCTGACTATTTATGCACTTCACAATATCGGAATCATAGATCGACAATTTAAGCTTACCGTGATTAACATCCTCTACAAATACTTCCTCTTCATCTCGATTATCGATGAAGAATTCAGCTACCAACTCCATGATATCATAGAGTGATTCGCAGTTAGTTTTTATTACTGTATGTGTTTCGTATTCTTTCATACTATAATTATATCACTGTTCCCTTTTCCGGATTACATTGCGTACTCGCTATTGTAATCTACTTCTTTACAAGGAGCTTCTAACTCCTTCCATCCGAAAGACTCACAAAGGAACTGCTTACCCTTCACCTCTACTACATCTCCAACCGATAGAGAGTAGTTGCCATCCTTACGAAAGTCTTTAGCTAAAACCTGTTCCCAGTTTGATAACATCTCTTCCGGAGCATTGAAGATGTGGAACATCTGCTCGGCTCCTTCTTCACCTTCTTTAAGCTGTATAGGTCCGACATTAGATTCGCATCTAAAGACTTCTGTACGGTTGCCTTTATAATCCGCGCCGTCGCCGAATTGATCTCGTGTACTAGTGGGTCGTATTATTCTTATCATACTCTAATTATATCACTGTTCCACAATATTTGGGCCTAGCTCTATCTGAACTAGGCCCTAATACTAAAATCCAAATTCCATCTGCTCTAGAACGTTTCTAAGCTTGAGCTCAAAAACACTCTCGACCTTACGAGTAGGTCTCCATTCCTCACCGACGTTATCTACCATCGTTCCGTTCTTTATAGTGAAGACATGACCGGATACTAGTACTAGATAGATACCTTTACTAAAGTCCTTGAGGAACGATTTAACTGTCTTCTTACGAGCAATTACCTCGCCATGAAGCTTGTACGTATTAGTTACCTTTTCTTCAGGTAATACTTCTAGATCAAATTCTACACCATCGATCTCTTGAGTCTCACCTTCTAGAGAGATCGCTCTCCCTGTAGACTCCATATGCTTACAACCTTTTTTATCTTCACGTTTAAAGATTTCCTTGACATAGCTATGAGCTGCATCGTAGTTAACATCAAGTGCAGTAGCAAATGCACGTACCGAGCAGTCGTTCTTCTCAGAGCTCTGTTTATCAGTAGATTTAATAATTGATTTAGCGTTTACGTATTTCATATATATAATAGGTTATTAATTTCTGTTACTCTTATATTATATCAGTGTTCCAGAATTTGCTTTTTGATCTGCTTCTTACTATCCTCACGGACAGCTTTCTCCTGAACTTTTTTCTGCCACTTGTTATGATGTTTGTTCCAGAATTTAGTCTTCACAGATCCTTTACCTTTAGAAGCACTTGACATGCTATTATTATATCACTGTTCCTTTAGTTATTTTATCCAGCATTGTAATTTGATTTTTACTCATATTTTTTATTATCTGGTACTCTTTACCATAGCGGTAGATTATTTTTTCTTTTACTTTTTCAAAAGGGACTTTATGTATATTCAAACTATCAAAATATAAAAATACTTGCTTACCTTTACACCAGTTATATTTTATAGCTCCCATCTCCATTAATTCACACCAATAGGTCCGGACTGGGAAAACTCCGCTTAAATCTACCGCCTTATACTGATTATTTTTTACATCAAAAATAATATTATCTACACCATAAAAATCAATATCTACCCTTACTTTTCTGCTCATTGAATAAACAATATATTCATGTAGCTGCAATTGAAATTTTTTATCATATATTATTTTATAGTCAACTGAATCACCAAAGTAGTATGCAAGTTCAATAAAATTTTCTGTTTCGTTTATTACATCCGGAAGAAGTGAGTTTGAATTTAATGCAGCTATATATTCTAAAATTACTTCTAAATTTGTTAATATATTATAATTTTTAGATAGAGCGTTTTCATTTATGGCCGTCTTGACCATTCTTTTGTAATTATATATTACCTTTGGTTTATATATAAACTTTCTTACATTCTTACTATCCTTTAAAAAATAAACATAAGGGGTTAAATCGTGAAATATTTCACCTCTTTCTAATTTAATACTAATATTGGTGTTGGTAAATTTTTTAATACCTAGTTCTTTGAAAGCGAGATTAGTTACCAGTGCGTTATCTACCTCTACATCCTCCATATTATTATAACTTTGTTTTTATTTTATTTTCCGGAAGGAACACTCTTCCAAACTACTACAAACCATAACCAACCGGCAAAGTTATTTAAAACTGTATCACCGTATTCAGCTTTGATGTCTTCATCCACTTCTGCTCTATGCCAAGGTATTAATTCGAAATCTGTTAAGTCAATATTATAATGAAATATATTCACTTAAAATATTTATAGTAAAACATTCTTTCTATTTAATTCCGGACGAACTAAGTCAATTAATTTTTGCTCAACCCCAATATATGTTTTTATATTATGACCACAAATAATTACTTCTTGAGGAACGTTGATATAAGTTTCAACAATCTTACCCTGTAAAATTTTTTCTTTAAAATGTTCTCTAACTCTTACATTAGTTTTACCGGTGTGATTGCAATAATAGTACATTCTTTTGTAAAATGTGTTAGAAGTTTCCCCTATGTAAACAACCTTACCATCTACGATATGCGCATAAACTAAGTGTCTTAGATTTTTGTACTTATCATCAACATGTACTTTTATTTTACCATCTTCAATATAAAAAGAAGCAGCACTATTAAATCTTATATTTTCTAAAATATAAATCTTATCCATTACCAAGAAATTCTACCATTATATTGAGGAAGACTATTAGTTGGTTTATCGTAAGGGTTATATTTTCTCTTTTCTGGTCGTTCGTTAAAACTTGGTGCATAAGACCCTCTCGTAATACTCCTCGTACGCCTTGATACAACTTCACATTTATTAGCTTTCATACTACTATTATATCACTGTTCCAAAACTGTAAAGCTTTAATATCGTCTTCTGTAATTTTATTTTTCATTTTTTCGCGCAAATTTTAACGTTATCTTCAAAATATTTACCAGCATCTTCTATAAGATAGCTATATCCAGCAGCATCTATTAGAAAATAAAAAGCTGATTTAATCTCATCTGGTAATGATTTATAATTTTCTATGAATTTACCAATATGATATTTCGCTTGATCATCAACATAGTTTTCCCAACTATTTTTATCTAATTTAAAGTATTCTAATTCCGAATCAGAATACTTCAGAATATCTCGTATTTCATAATATTCTGAAGTATCTTTTAAAAAAATATTATAGTTTTCTTCACTTTTTTCCATTTAAATATTTTTGAACATTTAACATCGATTCGAAGGTTCCCGCCTCTACCAGTAGTCCTCCTGTTTACAGCCCCACTCATAGAGTCCCTATCACCCATCAAATGCCATAAATTCTTATTGTGCGTGTTTAAATAATTTACCAGCTATAATTAATCAACTTCTTTTATTTTTATTAGTTTTGGGTGCCATTTCATCCATTCATCTCTATCAAATTTCTGCTTTTTTCTTGTATCTGTTAATATTAACATGATCAGATCGCTACAACATCCATTTTCGTTAATATAATCTTCGGCTTTCTGTAGTTCTTTTGCTACGTCAGCCCAATCTTTTTGATCTAATACATTAATAGCTTCACTAGTATATTCTAAAACTGGTTTCCACCGTTCTATATTTTTTTCTTCATTTTTCATAATTCTATTATATCAGAGTTCCTTTACAACTGAATAGCTGATAGCTCTACGTTTTTCTGAGCTTTATATAAGTATTTTTCATATCCTCGCTTGTCGGTACCGTATACCTTCCATTCATATCGCTTACCGTCTTCTACCTTTTTATCGTCTAATTTTAATATTCTAACAATTCCAATTGATGTACTGCCCTTTATCAATTCATACTCACTTGATGTGTTTTTCTGCCAGTTAGATATGCTATTATCTATTTGTTGTTCATCGATATCTTCTTCGGTTATTTTACGTCGAAAGCTAGGAGCATTTATTCTACCTGATAAAGTAACCATATCAGTTTTGTAATGCTTACGTGATAAATATTTGAGTCTGGATGATACCTCTGCTGCAGTCTTACCCTTTACCGGTAAAGATAGCTTAAGTTCATTACAGTAAGGTTTTACTAGTAGGGTGATATATGTTAATGCGCGTTCTTCATCAGCGGAGCTATCGATGATATGCGCCATTGATCGTAGGTATAACGAATCTTCTCTAAGAATATGTTGCATACTATTATTATATCATAGTTCCTTTTTAACTCTCTCTACTATCCTCTTTGCTTCCTCTAAGGTTTTAAGATACGAGCCCCATTTCTGTAAAGCTATAGCATTATTAAGATGCATATCAATAGCTTGCCGCTCTTTTATCTGATGTATAATCATATCGAGTTCCATAATTCTTACCTTTCTCTTAGAAACTCTCCAGACCCTGCCATTAATTCATTCTCAGCTTTTCTTGTAAAGCATATACCAGCATCATAGTACATTTCTGCTTCTTCATACGTTACAGGGAAGCCGTGCTTAAAGGAGATAAACTCTCCATCTTCAGTTATATCAATTGTATCAAAAGGATCCATATCTTATTTCTTATTTAACGCTCATCCAAGACATAGTGAACCATGTCCATCCGAAGTAATTATAATAAACTGCATCTTTACTTTCCGTCCAAATATCTTCATCGCGACACTTTCGATACCATGGAAGCCAATAGAATTCAGCATTTAATGTAAATTTAAAATAGTTATCGTGGCTACTAAATGGGTGTAAGATTTTAATTTTCATACTACTATTATATCACAGTTCCTTATTAGTACCGCTAACCCATACAAGATCATCCCATTCGGGTCTCAACACACTTCTATCAATAAAGATATAGTTGTGAGGTATTTTGGTGCCTTGTAGGATTTTACCATCTTTATCATAGTAAGGAAATTGACTTCCTTTCTTACAATTGCATTTGCGACAAGTGATAGTTTTATTCTCAATAAAGTTAGTACCACCATTTGATTTTGGATCAACATGTTCAATAGAAAGCTGTTGCTTAGGAAACTTATCAAAGCAAATTTGACATCTGTGGTCATAGAAAACACATAGCTCTTTAAATGAATAGCTTTTATTCCTACGTCTACGAAAGAATCTTTCTGTCACAATAGCCACTGTTGGCAATGTCCATATCTCATTTGTGGATGCTATGCATGGCTGATCTTTGTGTAAGTTAGCATAGTCATACCAATCATTAAATCCGAATTGGTTTCTATCTTTATCTAAGCCAACAACTCTTCCACGAATGAAGTGTTTGAAACAAGCCCTCGCTGTTAGAACACCGATTGGTAACCAAGCGTAATCTAAAAGAAGTGTTGTTCTATCTGATGACTGTACGTGTTTCATAATAAAAAAAGAAACGTCCTATAATTTAACGATAGAAGATGAATATTGTAAAAATGTTTGCATATATTTATTATATACCCATAACTTTTTTATTCAAGAAATTTAACCGGTTATTTAATAAATATTGGTAAATAGTCAATGGGTGAAAAAGATAAATTTGAAATTAATATAGAAGAAGCAAAAGAAATAATTGCTAAATGTATTCACCCGGACTATTCTAACGAAGAGCATGAACTCTTTAAAGTTGCTGCTGCAAAGCTCCTCGATGAAAAAGATCCAGGTTTCAAGTATGAATATGAAGTCGAAGAGGAAACATCAGTTGAAAAGTCTGATGAAAGTCTCTTTTCTCGGGCTAAAGACTACGGCAAAGAGATTGTAAATAATGTTCAATCATTAGGTGCTGCAGGTATAGTAGCATTTTCATCCGCTGCGTATTTTCAATCTATTGAAGCCTTTGAGACAACACACGAAATTGGTTCTGTCATTCGTAGTGTAGAATCTGATTATGGTCAATCCTTAATGAGTTATGTTGGTGGTATAATCACGGAAATGATCGAATCAACTGAA
>Ga0233394_1000561_pt1 | contig 12708 bp, 7 predicted proteins | sample 24DmetaG_FD_190481 | JGI IMG/M metagenome (GOLD analysis project Ga0233394, IMG submission 190481) | Seawater microbial communities from Monterey Bay, California, United States - 24D | ecosystem: Environmental > Aquatic > Marine > Coastal | place: USA: California | collected 2016-11-02 | reverse complement strand
AATATGTTCATTTTGAGGTTCAAATGTTTGTCCCCAAGTGTTATTCTTCCATAAATTAATTCCTTTAAAAAATTAAAAATTATCAATCATGTTTATTCTCTTTTAAAAAAATATGATTAATAATTAAAGGATGAGTTCAGCAGCAGCGAGACTTGTCACCTTGGGAGCCCAAGATGTCCATTTGACAGGTGACCCAGAAATTTCTTTTTTTAACTCGACATACAAACGCCACACAAATTTTTCAATGGGGGTTGATCAATTGAAGATGACTGGTATGCCTAAACATGGTAATTTTTCAACAATTAAAGTTGATAAATTAGGTGATTTACTTGGATACATGTACATTGCACCAGAATATGAACCATTTGGTGAAGCGTGGAGAGAAGCAGATTGGACACTTTTGGTGGATTACTGCGAGCTTTATATTGGGGGACAGTTAGTGGATCGTCAGACTTCCCTTTTTACCGAGGCGTGTGCTATTGATTTCTTGGCGAACAACATTAGTAAGAGTTTCTACGGTTCTCACAAGGGTTTGTCAGGGACATCATATTTCTTCCCATTCCGTTTCTTCTTCTGTGAAAATGTGCAATCCGCAATTCCATTGTGTGCGATGCAATATCACGATGTAGAAGTTAGGGTGTATTGGGGTACAGAAGCAGAATATTACAATTGGGAATGTTATGCTTATTTCTATCACTTGGGTGAAGAAGAAAGAAGGTCCCTTAGGTCAAGACCAATTGATCTGCTTATTACCCAGGTTCAGGAGACAGCGCCCAGTGGTGAATTGGTCCAGGAGTTGACATTTAATCACCCGGTAAAAGCCATTATCAACTCTGATACACGGCTTGATGGTGACATCAACATTAATTACAATAAAATGAAAATTTCAATAAATGGTGAGGATCTAACAAATTATCGTTATTGTGTTCCTCACTTTGTTCATATCCCGGCTTACTATCAGACAAACAATACTCAGATTCCCGATGTTATGTGTTGGGCTTTCGGTCTATCAGTAACTCAGCTTCAGCCAACAGGAACATTGAATTTTAGTCGCATTTCTAGTTTCAAACTCCACAGTTTATACTATGAAATTACATGGCCTACTTACGCTATAAGTTATAATATACTTAGGGTTCAGAACGGTATGGCTGCTGTAATGTATGCAAACTAATATCAATTATTTTCTACCGTTATTCTAAATATGGTGAAAGGCGGAGGCGGAGGCGGAGTTCTCGAGTTTAACTTGGCTTTTAATAAGGACGCTTCAAACTTAGTAGGTTATGACCCTACTCAAAAACAACTTTATGACTTTGGTGCATTTTCGGATCAGATGAATTTGCACTCAATTACAGAGATTGGTAATGCAACTGGTAATACCATTCGATTCGAAGGTTTTCCAACGGCGATGAGTGTTCCGTATGGATTAACAGGTTTTGCGAATGAAGAGCCACAAAACTTGATTTCCATTAGTGATATTGCAGTTTTCGAAGATTTATATCCCGAAGATAATGTCTTCACTGTGTATGGCAATGTTTCTGCTTTCTATTATCACGGTGATGGTCGTTATTTAAGTAATATTACATCTAACTTGCAAGTTGTGGCGGAGCAAGATGCGAACACATTTAGAACCCTTCTTATGGCGAATGCGGTGACGGCATTCCAAGTCACATCAAATATTCTTACATCCAATGGTGTCATTATATTGGGTGTAGATGATGACTCTCCAATTAAGATTGGTTCATCCAATTATGAAGGTAATTGGTTTTCACGAACAATTGCGTTGGGTTCCAAAGCGGGACACTTTACACAGATGGATGATGCGATTGCGATAGGCACAAATGCGGGTGCGAACAGTCAGAGTGCTACATCCATTGCGATTGGTGCGAATGCGGCGATGATTTCACAAAATATTCAAGCTATTGCGATTGGTTTGGATTCTGGTGCAACTGAGCAAGGCGTGAGTGCGATTGCCATTGGTTCCAACGCGGGTTCAAATATGCAATCATTCAATGCTATTGCTATTGGTGAAAATGCGGGTATGATTACACAAAATATTCATGCCATCGCTATTGGAACTGGTGCGGCTTTGGATAATCAAGCTTCTTTGGCGGTGGCCATTGGTTCAAATGCGGGGGCGAATAACCAAGGCATTGCATCCATTGCCATCGGTGCGGAAGCTGGAACAAATTTGCAACCAAATCATTCAATTATAATTAATGCGTCAGGCGAGGCGTTAGAGGGTGTTGAGAGTAATGCATTCTATGCGAAACCAGTGAGATTTGTGAGAGATGTGACTGCGATTGCTTTGGGCTACACTGCGAACAATGAAATTGTTGACCATTCAACTATTACCATGAGTGAGAATTTGGTGTCTATTGAGGGAACATTGAGAGTTTCTGGAAACATTCATGCGGATGGTAATTTGGTCGCTTTCAATGTTGAAAATCTTGTGGTTCAAGACCCAATTGTTCACTTAGGAAATGCAAATCAAGGTGTTGGATATGACACAGGTTTTGTCATGGAACAAATGGATTCAAACATTGCTCTCTTTTACAAAAATTCAAGCAATGAATTAATCATTAGCCGAACAATGAATTCTGCCTATGATACAACATTGACAGTTGATTCATTTGAACACTCCAACTTGATTGACACAGTCAACATTTTCGGTAATGTTACTGCGTTCTACCACATTGGTGATGGTTCTCTCTTATCAAACTTGAGCGTCAATATTCAAGATGCTTCACTCAATGGAAATGTGACAACTGAGACTATTTTGTTTGAAAATGCTCACGCTGCCTTTGTTATTGATAGCAACATTGAAGCGAACACTTCCATTACAATCCTCAACCGAGACCCAACAAAGAATTCAGTGCATATTGGCTCTGAATCATACGATGCCTACGGTGCGGCGTCTATTGGTATTGGTCGGTTGGCTGGTGTGACAAGCCAAGGTGAAATGGCTATTGCTATTGGTTCAAACGCGGGTGAGACAGAACAAGGTGCGAACTCAATTGCTATTGGCTCCTTCGCGGGTCAAACATCCCAAGGTGGCTCATCAATTGCGATTGGTGAATTAGCCGCTACTACAAATCAACACATGAACACTATTGTTATTAATGCTTCCAACGCTATTGCCTTGGAAACAACTAACGCGGATGCTTTGTATTTGGCACCAGTTCGTGATGTTACAAATGTTTTCTCCAACCTTTTGGTTTATAGCGAGGAAAATGAAGTTATTAAATATTCCAATATGTGCACCTCAAATGTTGGTGATTTGACTGTCACCGACAACATTTACTCCAAGCGCCTCTTCACAGATGCCTTGACAATTGGTGCCAATATTGTGATGGATGATACTTTCTCAAATGTTATTACTGTCACTGGTAATATCTTTGTTTCCAATGTCATCCAAGTCGGTGCCAACTTGTTCATTGAAGAAGAAGGCATGAATGTTTTAACAATTATTGGTAATGCCCATGTTTCCAATGTTGTTGAAGTTGGTTCCAATGCCATTATTAACGAATTTGGTTCCAATGTTGTTTTCGTTGAAGGCAATGCCCATGTTACAAATGTTGTGACTGTGGGTTCCAACCTTGTCATTGATGAGTTTGGCTCAAATGTTGTTTTCGTTGAAGGCAACGCCCATGTTTCCAATGTTGTGACCGTCGGTTCCAACCTTGTCATTGATGAATACGGCTCAAATGTTGTTTATGTTTCTGGCAACCTCCACACAACTAATGTTGTCACTGTGGGTTCCAATCTCATAATTGAGAATGAAGGCACAAATGTTTTGACAATTGTTGGTAATGCCCATGTTTCCAATGTTGTTGAAGTTGGTTCTAACATTGTTCTTAATGAATTTGGTTCCAATGCTGTCTATGTTTCTGGCAACCTTCATACAACAAATGTTGTGACTGTGGGTTCCAACCTTGTCATTGACGAATTTGGTTCCAATGTTGTTTTCGTTGAAGGTAATGCGCATATTTCAAATGTTGTGACTGTGGGTTCCAACCTTGTCATTGACGAATTTGGTTCCAATGTTGTTTTCATTGAAGGCAACGCCCATGTTTCAAATGTTGTGACTGTGGGTTCCAACCTTGTCATTGACGAATTTGGTTCCAATGTTGTTTTCGTTGAAGGTAATGCGCATATTTCCAATGTTGTGACCGTGGGTTCCAACTTGCTTATTGATGAATTTGGTTCCAATGTTGTTGAAATTTCTGGTAATGCTCACATTTCAGATTTATTGACAATTGGTTCAAATGTTACAATTGATGAGTTTGGTTCAAACATTTTAACAATTAGTGGAAATGCTGTTATTGATCCAATCCTCCAAGTTGGTTCTAACATCACAATGGATGATTTGGCTTCAAATGCACTCATTGTGAATGGAAACATTGTGGCTGACCGCATCTTCTTAGATGTCTTGGCTGTTGGCGCGAATTTGACAATTGATGATGTTGCTTCTAATGTCATTTCTGTTAATGGTAATATCTCTGCCAACTATTACTTCGGTGATGGTGGATTGTTGAGTAACATTACAATCCAAGTTGCCAGTGATAAGGGCAACACTACTACAAACACTGTGATCTTCTCAAACACTGAAACTGGTTTGAAGGTTGATAGTAATGTTATGGTTGAAGGTGGTGTGGTTATTGTTTCAAACCAAGGAACTGGTTTCGGTAATGTCCACATTGGTTCTGACAACTATGACAACTACGGTCCAGAAAGCATCGGTATTGGCTACAACGCTGGTGAATCTAACCAAGGAGCTGGCGCCGTTGCGGTTGGTAGTAGAACTGCCGTATCCGCGCAAGGTTCAAATGCCGTTGCTTTGGGTTCAGTTTCAGGTTCAGTAAACCAAGGTTCCAACGCGGTTGCTGTTGGTGTTGAGGCGGGCTTACTTAACCAAGGACAAGATGCTATTGCTGTGGGTTTCCGAGCTGGTTCCAACTTCCAAGGCACAAACGCCGTGGCTATTGGTAAGCATGCTTCAGAAACCAATCAACACACAGGTAGTATTGTTATTAACTCATCTGGTAATGCGTTCGGGTCTTCTAACACAGATGCCTTGTTTGTTAAACCAATCCGAGACATGACTGAATTCCAATCTAACCTCTTGGCTTACACCGAAGAAGGTGAAATTGTTGATTTCTCTAACATTTACACTTCAAATGTTGGTGATTTGTCAGTCTCTGGCAACATTTACGCGAAGCGTATCTTTACCGACGCCATTAATGTTGGTGCCAACTTGGTCATTGATGATGTGGCTTCAAATATCATCTATGTGACTGGAAACATTCACACAACTGGTGATTTGGAAGCTGGCAATAATGTCAAGGCTGAAAGCAACATTTACATTGGCGGTCTCAGTGCTTTGAGATACCCAATGGTTGATGAAAACAACTATTTGATAGATTCTAACATCTACGAAGAAGATGGAACAGTCATTGTTAATACTGATGCTGAAATCAGTGGTAATTTGATTGTTCATGGAACACGAACAGAACTTGCTACCGAAACAATGATTGTGGATGATGTTATTATTGGTATTGCCAACAATAACCCAAGCCACGCTTTGGATACTGGTATTGTTATGGAGCATCCAGGTCATAATGTGGGTCTCATTCACCACGGTGACGAAGATAGATTTACTATCGGATACACCCAAAACACTGCTGCGGATTCATCTATTGATCCAGATGCCAACAATATTCATGTTGATATTTTGGGTAATTTGACAGTTCAAAATGATTTCTCAGTTTCCAACTTATTGACAGTTGGTGCTAATGTTGTGGTTGGCGACCAAATGACTAATATTTTCGTGATTAGCGGAAATGTTTCTGCCAACTACTACCACGGCGATGGTCGTTTCTTGTCTAATGTCCAAGTGTCTATCCAAGATGCTTCAGACATTGGCAATGTGACTACAAATACCGTTCAATTTGTCAATAATACAATGGCTTTCGTCACTGATTACACATCAAATGTTGGTATGAACTTGTCTCAAATAAACAATGTCACAATTACTGATATTGGCAACGGTCAAGTGATTAAATACAGCAACACTACAAACTCTTGGGTCAATGAATATCTTGACCACACATACATTCGTGTGAAGAATGTTGAAGGTGCTCCAATATCAGCGGGTCAAGTTGTCTATGCGGCTGGTGCCACTGGTAATGAAATAATTAATATTGGTTTAGCCGATGCTTCTGACCCAGCTAAGATGCCAGCTATTGGTATAGCCCTTGAGAACTTGGCTACTAATGCCGAGGGTCTTGCCGTATCTTTCGGTCTCGTGAATAGCATCGCGGCTGATTTCAACGAAGGTGATACTTTGTATGTGAGTAATGCCACACCTGGTGAGGTTTCTAATGTTCAGCCACATGGTTTGACTGACCTCATCCAAAACATTGGTGTCCTTGTCAAGGGGCATGCTTCCCAAGGTGTTGCCCAAGTTACTGGTGTGGGTCGTGCCAATGATATTCCAAATGCGGATATTGTTGCCGAAAAGAGTGAAATTAACTATGTGTATGTGAGCAACATTGAGAATGATTTCTACAAGATAGAAGTTGCTAATCTCTTAACACAAACACTTGCCGAAGTTTCTAATGCTGGAAACATTACATCAAACACAGTGATTTTCTCAAATGCCGAAACCGCCATGTTAATCCAACAATCTAACCTTGGCACCGATGGTGCTCTCACGGTTATTTCAACTGGTTCTGGCGCTGGTAATGTCCATCTTGGTTCCGAATCATACGATGCGTATGGTGCTGGTTCAGTTGGTATTGGTTTGAATGCTGGTAAAACAAGCCAATCTAGCTATGCCGTGGGTGTTGGTTTGGATGCTGGTTCAAATGTCCAAGGTGTAGGTGGTGTGTCTATAGGCTGGAATGCTGGTAATAATACACAAGCCAGACGCGCCGTTGCCATTGGTCAATCTGCGGGTTCAACAAGTCAGGGTGAAGCTGCCATCGCAATTGGTAGAAATGCGGGTTTGATAAACCAGGGAGATGCTTCTATTGCTATTGGACAACAAGCGGGCGCATTAGACCAACACGACAACAGTATTATTATTGCTGCTGCTGGTGTCAAGAATAGCGGTAATTCATATGCCACATACATTAACAAACTCAGAGGCACAACCGATGTGACAGCGAATCTCATTGCTTACACTGACGAACAGGAAGTTGTTGATTACTCCAACTTGTATTTGTCTAACCTCCAAGACTTACATGTCGTGGGTAATGTGTTTGCCTGGCAATACTATGGTGATGGTGGTATTTTGAGTAATATTGATGTTGATAAAACATTGGCGGAAGTTTCCAATGTTGGTAATATTACATCAAACACTATTATCTTCTCTAACGCACAATCTGCTTTCCGTCTTGAAGACGGTAATGTTGAAATTAAGGACCACTTATGGATTGTCTCTGACAGTACATTGGCTGCTGTTAAGATTGGTTCCCAAGATTATGTTGGTGGAACCTCCTATAGCGTTGGCATTGGTGCGCGTGCGGGTCAATCAAGCCAAGGTGCAGCTGGTGTTGCGATTGGTTACGCCGCGGGTAGATCAACACAAGGAGCCAGTGCCACCGCACTCGGTCATAACGCGGGTATGACCAGTCAAGGAACAGAAGGCGTTGCTGTTGGTAAGTTTGCGGGACAAACTGATCAAAATGCTTACGCAACAGCTATTGGTAGTACTGCGGGTTCCTTTTATCAGGCAGACAAAGCTACAGCCGTGGGTTATAGAGCTGGTAGGTCATACCAAGGAGAACTAACTGTTGCAATGGGTGCATGGTCTGGCACAACAAGTCAAGCTGAAGGTGCTGTTGCCATTGGTGTCAGCGCGGGTAGGTCACACCAAGGTTCCAACGCGGTTGCTATTGGTCGATTGTCTGGTGAAACAAGCCAACATCACAGTTCAATCATATTGAATGCCACTGGTTATGCTAGACAAACTGGCAACGCGGAAGCTACATACATTCACACACTCAGAGATTCAACAGATGTGACAGCTAATCTCATTGCCTACACAGATGAAGGTGAGCTTGTCAATTACAGCAACATGATTGTTTCCAATCTCCAAGACTTGACAGTCACAGGTAATGTGATTGCCATGCAATACTATGGTGATGGTGGTCTCTTGACTAATGTGCTTGGTGAAGCAACACTTGCCGAAGTTTCCAATGTTGGAAACATAACATCAAATACTATAATCTTCTCTAACGCGGAGACATCATTTGAGGTGGCAGCTGGCACTCCAAATTTCGCAAGTCAAGTATATATTGATTGTACTGACACTTTTAGTAAGATTCGTATTGGTCATCAAGCAGGAACTACAGACACCCAAGGTAATTACAGTATTGCTATAGGTGGTAAGGCAGGTCAATCATCACAGGGTTTAGCAGCGGTTGCATTAGGTTATAGTTCAGGTGAAAGTGACCAAGCAAATTACGGTACTGCAGTCGGTTATTTCGCAGGTATGAGCACCCAGGGTCAGTCTGCGACGGCGATTGGCTTTGCTGCGGGTAAAAGCGGACAAAACACATACTGTGTCGCAGTTGGTTATAACGCAGGTTTAAGCGCCCAACATCGTGGTGGTGTCGCTGTTGGTTATGGCGCTGGTCAAAAGACTCAAGGACAGTACTCCGTTGCTCTTGGTGAGAGAGCGGCTCAATCATACCAAGAAGATAATTCTATTGCAGTTGGTTTCCAAGCGGGTTGGCAATACCAAAACACACATGCCATCGCAATTGGACACCAAGCGGGTAGAGTGAGACAGAATGTATATGCTGTTGCACTCGGTGCATACGCAGGGGGAACAAGCCAGGGTATTGGTTCTGTTGCTATTGGTCCCCGAGCCCTATGCCCCGTGTCAAACTCAATTATTATTAGCGCAAAAGGAGAGGTTTACAGTGCTTCTAACGCCAATTCTACATACATTAATCCAATTAGAAGTTCCAATGCTCACGATTCAACTGGTATATTAACTTACACCACCGAAGGTGAAGTTGTGAATTATTCTAACTTGTATGTTCAGGATGGTAAGCTATTCAATTTGGGTGCATTACGAATTCTCCAGTCTGGTGGAGATGATACAGGGGTCATTCACTTGGGTTCTACATATTATCAAGCCTCAAATGTTTCATATGTAGCTGTTGGTAGGCATGCCGCAAACCTTGAACCAGGTAATTATAGTACTAGTATTGGCTTAAATGCTGGTCGAAGCTATGCAGCTGAACAGGCGATCAGTATTGGTACTAACGCAGGTAAGAGCTACGCTGGTTATAGATCTATTACAATGGGTCATAATTCTGGTATGAATGGTATAAACTCTTATTCTATTGCACTTGGTTATGACGCTGGTGCTCAAGCAATGAACTCATATTCTATTGCAATGGGTATTTCTGCGGGTAAATCTAACCAAGGTGAGAATGCGATCTCTATTGGTAGAAGCGCTGGTATTGATTCACAAAAAGACCATGCTATTGCCATTGGTAGAGGTTCTGGTTTAACAGATCAAGGTAATTATTCCGTTGCTATTGGTGCATATGCGGGTCAAACAATGCCTGATAATTCTATTGTTTTGAATGCAACTGGTTCTGCTTTGAACATTAATACTGGTAATTCTAAGTTCTTCGTGAAACCAGTTAATTCCTCCGCTGCGAGTGCAGCCTTGAATTGGAACTCATCTACTGGTGAAATCCACACAGTGACATCAGATGCGAGAACAAAGATTAACAGACAAACAATTGTGAATGGTTTGGCTACAGTGTCTAACTTGACACCACAAGTGTATGATAAGAGAGCTGGTATGGAAGAAGGCGATGAGGTCTATGGACCAGAATCTGGTTTGGTTGCCCAAGACTTGTGGTATGACACTCCAGAATTGCGACATGCCGTGATTTTGGGTGGCGACGCGGAACCAGCGGAAGACAAGACCCCAGATGATTACTCTGCTTGGGGTAATGTGGCTTCTACAATTGATTACAACCAAGTCATTCCATACTTGATTAGTTCCATCCAGGAACTCAAGGCGAGAATAGTTGAACTTGAGAATAATAATTAGATTCTAATTTAGGAAAAAAAATATAAAACAATATCTTTTTTGAAATGTGTTAAACATTTGAAAAAAAATAAAATCATATAATAGTATAAATATGTCTGGCGGTGTCGCGCAGTTAGTGTCAGTGGGAGCCCAGGATGTCCACTTGGTTGGAAACCCTGAGGTGTCTTTTTTTAAATCTTCATACCGTAGATATACAAATTTTGCGCAAACAGTGGAAAAGCAAGTTATCCAAGGTAATGTTCAGAACAACGGCATGTCATCTGTTCGATTTGAGCGAAAGGGTGATTTGTTGAGCTACATTTACTTGGCTCCAATTGCCTCAACAGGTGACCAACATGCGAATATTGATGTGTGGGCTAATGTGATAACTAGTGTAGAATTACTAGTTGGGGGCCAGGTTGTGGACACCCAAGATGCTTTCTTTACAGAAAGAATTGCGCCAGATGTTTTGGCGTCTACACATTCTAAGTCTAATGAAGTTCTTTTTGGTCGCGGAAAGTCCAGCGCTTTCTACCCACTTCGTTTCTTCAACTGTGAAAGCTATCACGCCGCCATTCCTTTGGTTGCTCTTCAGTATCACGATGTTGAGATGCGAATTACATGGGGTCCAGAAGCTGCCAACTACAAGTGGGATTGCATGGCTAATTTCATCTTCCTAGATGCTGATGAACGCAATGCTTTCGCTTCTCGTCCAATTGATATATTGTGCTTCCAAGTGCAAAAGATTTTGGGTTCTACAAACAAGATTCAAGAGCTTGTATTTAACCACCCAATTAAATTGTTGGTTTCTTGTCCACAAGATGTTGATACATTCGACGGTGAAGTCAATGTATTGGCCGATGGCAACAAGGTTAAGTTGCAAATTAATGGTGTTGATGTTTCTGATTTCAAATTTGCGCATCCAAACTTTTACACCGTTCCATCTTTCTACCACATCCAGGACAAGACTAGCAAGGAGAAGGAATTGTTTATTTACCCATTCTGCTTGGACACCTCCAAGACTCAACCAACTGGTTCTTTGAACTTCTCTCGCCTTGATTCAGCTCGATTCGTTTCCTCTGATTCTTCCTTTACACAACCAGTGTACGCAATTAACTACAATGTTTTGCACATTGAAAAGGGTATGGGAGGTCTTATGTACGCGAACTAAATACAAAAATATAGAAAAACAAAACACTTTTACTATGGGACAATCAAACATAGTAAAAATGTTATTATATAATAAATGGATTTTTGGAAGATTATAATTATGTTGGCGATTGTATTTGTCTTGACCTATGATACTAAATCTGGAGTTATTGAAAAATATGTGGAGGTTCCACAACAACCCAAGGAAAAGCATCAGCACTTCCAAAGTGTTCAATTCGCTGTTCCACAACCAGCAGAAGACTTGGGGTTTAAAGCTAAGATGGGTGCGATAGTTGCTTAAAAAACTAACAGTATGTATATTTATAAAAGATGTTTACCAAAGAAAATATCAGTATTGTGGCGGTAGTTGTATGCCTTCTAGCCACAGTCTATTTGTATAGAGAATTGAAAGAGTTGAAAAATACACCTCCCCAAATCATGAAAGTTCCATACCCAGTGCATGTGTCCCCAAAACCAATTTCCCCAGAACAGGGAGAAGAGTCTAAAAGGCTTGCGGTTGAGGAAATTGATGAAGAGGACGAAAATAACGAAGAATAAAAAATAAAGTTATTATAACTTGCGACCTCGCAATGAAGAAATATAAATCTATAGCCATTCCGGTGTCATTTTCAGGTGATAAACCTCGTTTTCTGACAGTTAGGGACCGTCGTTTTAAAGAGTGGATATTTGTTACAGGAGGATGTAGAAAAAGAGAAATACCTAATCCCATAAGATGTGCACTTAGGGAATTAGAAGAAGAAACACGAGGAGTTGTTTCTTTAAAGCATGGTGAGTATACAGAATACAATTTTTCTGTCAAAGACAGTGCAAACGATGAACTTATTTATAATGTTTTTATCTTTTTTGTTTCATACAAGAGACATGAACAAATTGAAATAATTTCAAAGTTTAATAACGAAAAAGTAAAGACTAACCAAAAGAAAATCGCTCGTCTCCCAATCAAAAAAACATTTGATGAAAATGACTATTTGAGTTGGGACACCCTTGAAGAATATAACAACAGAAAACGGTGGGACCTCATCGTTGACAACATCATTAAAAATCCCAAATTTTACTCGTGTGTTTCTTCTTTATCTAGAAAAACATTCAATATAAAATAGGAAGATGTCATCGAAAGCTTATATTTTTAAACAGATAAGGGATATTTTACAGGATAAGTTCGATAAAAGCGAAGAAGAAATTGAAGCTATTATTGAAGAAAAGAAAAATAATAGGGCTTATGAACTTTTAGTTTATAAGAAGCAATTGAAGGAAACAATCTTGGGTGATGATAAAGAAGAGATGGAAGATGTCTCCATATCAACAAGATTAAAAAATTAACTCCTTAGAACAGTAAGTAGATATGTTCAAGGAGTGGTGCTTCAAAAATGGGTTTGTGTATAACAAACAGAAACACAGCACTCTATCACATGTTCTCATGGACGGCGGTTCCTTGTCAATCCCATTTGATAGATTGAATGATTTTTATGAAAAGT
>Ga0233394_1000557_pt1 | contig 12775 bp, 8 predicted proteins | sample 24DmetaG_FD_190481 | JGI IMG/M metagenome (GOLD analysis project Ga0233394, IMG submission 190481) | Seawater microbial communities from Monterey Bay, California, United States - 24D | ecosystem: Environmental > Aquatic > Marine > Coastal | place: USA: California | collected 2016-11-02 | reverse complement strand
AGAAAGAAGCTAAAGCTGCGGCACCAAAGAAAGAAGCTAAAGCTGCGGCACCAAAGAAAGAAGCTAAAGCTGCGGCACCAAAGAAAGAAGCTAAAGCTGCGGCACCAAAGAAAGAAGCTAAAGCTGCAAAAAAAGAATCTTAAAGGAATTAATATATGCCAGCAATTAAAGTAAGAGAGAATGAACCGTTTGACATTGCACTTCGTCGTTTTAGACGTTTATGTGACAGAGCAGGTGTTATTACTGATGTAAGAAAAAAAGAATTTTTCGAAAAACCGACATGGGTCAATAAGCGTAAAAAAGCTGCAGCAGTAAAAAGAACTCATAAGGAAATGTCAAAAAACAGGATTCATCGTAAACGCATGTACTAAAGCTTTAGTACTTAATTAAATAATCTAATGTCTCAGCTCAAACAACTCATAACCAATGATATGAAGTTGGCTTTGAAGGCTCAAGACAAATCTGCCCTTAAAGCCATCAGAATGATTCTTGGGGCAATCAAGCAAAAAGAAATAGACGAACGTATTGATTTGGATGATACCCAAGTCATGGCTGTTATTCAAAAAATGGTAAAGCAGCGAAAAGACTCAATTTCACAATTTTCAGATGCTGGAAGAACAGATCTGGTTGAGGTTGAGGAGGCAGAGCTATCTATCATAAATAATTACATGCCAAAGCAACTCAGTGAAGCTGAAATTGAAGTAGCAGTTGACAAAGCTATTTCTGATTCTGGTGCTGACTCTATGAAAGATATGGGTAAGCTTATGGGAATACTCAAAGGCCAATTGGATGGCCAGGCGGATATGGGACTGGTCTCTCAGCTTATTAAGTCTAAATTATCTTAATAAGCAAACTAAACGCTCGTAATTACTTCCTCCATCACTACAAAAGTTGAGCTGTTTTGAACGTGCGGAAGCGCAGAGATTTTTTCTCCTAGAACTTTTCTATAACTATCCATATTCTCAGTCCTTACCTTCAACAAATAATCAAAATTTGATGCAATCATATGACATTGCTCTACCTCTGATACTTCTTTTATAGCTTTATTGAATGCATTAAGTGCCATCGTTTTGGTGTCATTGAGTTTTATTTGCACAAAGGCAATATGATTATTGTCTATTAAGTCGTGATTAATGATTGCCTTATATCCCTTGATATAGCCTGCAGTCTCAAGCTTTTGTACACGCTTCAAGCAAGGGGTTTTAGACAAACCAATATGGTTAGACAAATCGGTAATTGTCATCCGCCCATCACTTTGTAAAAGCTCAAGTATTTTATGATCAAAGCTATCAATATTAGTCATAATTGCTATTATTTATAAAAATTTAGTTATTTATATAATTATATTATAAATAAATTGTAATTAATTACTTTATTTATGTATTTTAATAGTTATATTCACTATAACTATTAAAATAAAATAGACTTATGAATTGGATTTACAATAACTATGCAAAGCTTTTCTCATCTTAAATATAAAGTTGACTACTCTCCTCTAAGAAATAAGATAAGAGATGCAAGGGTTGTGAGTGAGTCTGACGCATTAAATGATCTCAAATTATTTGAACTGACCAACTCAGATCAGCGGACTATTTTTCAATCAAAAACTTCTGAATTAATTAAACAGTTAAGGCAATCGAGTCAACCTGACCTGTTGTCCCTATTCGTATCTGAGTACAATCTGACAAGTGACGAGGGTCTCTCGTTAATGACTCTAGTGGAGGCTTTTTTAAGGGTTCCTGATAACAAAACTAGGGATAAATTATTTATTGATAAAGTTGCAAGGAAGGGGTGGTCTCAGCATATCGGCACTAGCAATTCTTCTATGGTTAATATAGCTACGATAGCCTTAAATATTGCAGACAAAATGATAGCTCATGGAAGTAATAGAGAAATAAAGAGCAGAATTAAAAAGGCTATTGAGATTCTTTCAAGGCCAGGTATACGTTTTAGTGCGAACAACGTCATGCAGTTTTTTGCTAAACAATTTGTTTTTGCTGAGACTATAGAGAGTGCTTTGAAGGGTCGTAATGTAAAAAATAGACTCTATTCATTTGATATGCTTGGCGAAGCTGCCTGGACAATGAATGATGCTGATAAGTACTTTAGAGCATACAAAGGCGCTCTGATTGAAATTGGAAAACGTAACAAAAAAAATTCTGTTACTGGTGCGAATGGTATTTCAGTTAAACTCTCTGCACTCCATCCAAAGTATGACTTCTTGCATCGAGAAAGAGTAATCTCAGAATTACTTCCTAGGGTTCTAGAGTTGGTTCAAATTGCTCAAAGCTATAACATAGGAATCAATATTGATGCAGAAGAGGCTGATCGCTTAGAGATGTCACTAGATATTATTGCTCAGGTGATGAAGGCAATTGCAAATTCTTCATGGGAGGGGTTTGGCGTTGTTGTGCAGGCATACCAAAAACGTGCGTCGCATGTGATTGACTGGCTAAATTATAATTGTCAAAAGCATAATCTTAAAATAATGGTGAGGCTTGTTAAAGGCGCCTATTGGGATAGTGAAATTAAGCATTCACAAACTCTTGGAGATACTGATTTTCCTGTTTTTACCAAGAAAATAAATACTGACTATTCGTTCTTGGTGTGCTCTCAAAAACTCTTAGGGATGAGAGATAGGATTTTCCCTCAATTTGCAAGCCATAATGCACACTCGCTTGTCAGCATCTGTGAGATGGCAGGAAATAACGAAGGCTATGAAGTTCAAAGACTTCACGGAATGGGTGAGTCTTTGCATCGCGCCATTTCAAAAAAGTACGGCGTCGAATCAAGGGTTTATGCTCCAATCGGAAGCCACAAAGAGTTGTTGGCCTATTTAATGAGGCGTCTTCTTGAAAATGGTGCAAACAGTTCTTTCATTAACCACTTATTTGATGAGAATATACGTCCTGAAAGTTTGGCAGCTGATGTTTTTTCAATTGTTGAGCAAGATTCTGAAAAGTCACACCCTAAGATTCAGTTGCCAAAAGATATCTTCAATAATAGTCATCGCAATTCAAGGAGCGTCATATTTACTGATCAGTTTAGTGTTGATGAGCTTTATGAAAAGAAAAACATTTGGCTTGATCACCAATGGATTGCAAAACCGATCATTGATGGAGATCCTATTGAAGGCAAATTAGACCAAGAGGTCAGAAACCCTTCCGATGAAAATGATATTGTTGGATATGCGCTCTATTCAACCAAGGCTCAAATAGAAAGATCAATCGAATCTGCAAAAAGTACTTTTAATACCAAAATGATTGATACTGAAACAATACTGAAGTGCTTGGAGCGTGCTGCAGATCTGTATGAAGAAAATCAATACGAGCTGATGACTCTTGCTATGAGAGAGGCTGGGAAGACTCATCAAGATGCGACGGATGAAGTTCGGGAAGCGGTTGACTTCCTTCGCTATTATGCAAATCTATCAAGAGAAGTAATGCCCCAACAAAGGAAGGCAAGAGGTGTTTTTGTTTGTATTAGTCCTTGGAATTTCCCTCTAGCAATTTTTACAGGGCAAATAGCTGCAGCGCTCTCTGCAGGTAATGCTGTCATTGCAAAGCCTGCAGAGAGCACTTCACTTATTGCTTATAGGGCTAGTGAACTTTTAATTGAGGCAGGTATCCCTGTTGGACTGTTTCAGTTATGTTTGGGTAAAGGCTCTGAAGTTGGCTCATATCTTTCAGGTAACAATAAAATTGCAGGCGTTGCATTCACAGGTTCAAACGAAGTCGCAAAGCAAATCAAGAAAAGCTTGATTGACTGTGGGAACATAGAGGCAAGGCTCATTGCTGAAACTGGAGGCTTAAATGCCATGGTGGTAGACTCTACTGCGCTGTGTGAACAAGTTACAAGAGATGTTATTGATTCCGCATTTAAAAGTGCTGGTCAGCGCTGCTCTGCACTGAGGATTCTAATGATTCAAGATGATTGCTATGAGGAAGTAGTCAGTATGATTAAGGGTGCTATGAAAGAGATAGGCTGTGGAAATACAAAGTATCTAGATATTGAGTGCGGTCCTGTCATTAATTCAGCTGCACAATATAAATTACAAAGCTACATTGATAAAGCAAGACGCAATAATCAGATTATTGAGGAGTTAGATATTAAATCAAAAATTGGCTTCTTCGTATCGCCGACATTAATCCGACTTGAATCAATGGATGATATTCAAGAGGAGTTCTTTGGACCTATTCTGCATGTATTGTCATATAAAGATGATGAGCTTGAAAAAACAATAGATCAGTTAAACTCGAAAGGATTCGGACTGACCTTTGGAATTCACTCAAGAATTGAAAAAAAGGTTAAGGATATTTCATTGAGAGTTAACGCTGGAAATATATATATCAATCGAAATCAGATTGGTGCTGTGGTTGGCTCACAACCATTTGGTGGTGAAGGTTTGTCTGGGACAGGCCCGAAAGCTGGTGGCCCAAACTCGCTCCACGGCTACAGCCAAAATATTCTTTCTAGAGAAAGATCAAACCATACAGTGTTTTTGAGTGATGATCCCATCGATGCTCGAGAACCCCTCCCTCCATCACTCCAGTTAAGTAATGAATTGCTATTAAAACTGAAGAGAGCATTTCCAAATATTGAAGAGGATTTCTTTGAATTTTTAAATCAAGAGGTTTTGAAATATAGCTCTAACATTTCATTACCAGGGCCTACAGGGGAGTCAAACCAGTTAAGTTATAAACCCAAAGGAACAGTTTTGTGTCTTGGGCCTAAGCCAGATGAATTATTAAAGCAGACCCTCTTGTCACTTTTTTTAGGTAATAGCGTCATTTGTCCAATTTCCAGTAAAGACTGCAACATCTTGATTGAACTAGGCTTCAAAAAAGAAAATATACTTAGGCTTAATGACTCTCCTAGTATGAGTTTATTGGTGAGTAATTTATACAGCGCTGTTTTTTATTCTGGCAATTCCACATCAATGCAAGAAATTATATTGGCGTCACGAAGTGAGCTAATAACAATAGTAAGTTCAATTTATGAGTCCTGGGAACTTCTTAAGGAGCAAGTAGTAACTGAGGATACAACTGCATCAGGAGGCAATGCAAATCTTCTTGCGCTCTAACGCGCGTTAATTTTAAATGCAGTTGGAGTGAGTTGAGTTTGACCTATAAACCATCTCACAAAAGAGGAAGGCTCTGAGTAACCTAGATGGTATGAGATAACCTTAATAGAAAGTCCCTCATTAATCATATGCTTAGCTTTTTTTAATTTGAAACCATTAAATATCTCACGAAAAGTTGTATTCTCTTTTAGCAATTGATTACGAAGTGAGTTGGTGCTTAATCCAAGATGGTTTGATATTTCTTCAATATTGATTAGGTTGTAATGATCCTCATAGTTATTCATCACCCTCTCAATCTTATCTCTGAGACTTAAGTTTGAGCTAACTTTGTTTGACTTATGTTTAAGAATAGTGCTCAGGTAGTTGACAAGGTTAGGATTGGAGAGAGCATTCTTTTTTAGATAGTTCTTTTTACTAATGACGAGGGATGTTTCTTCACAAGAGCAGTAGATGGGGCAATTAAATAGGGATTTTTCGTGAACTCCTTTAGCCTGAGTGCTTATTTTCGTATTAATTTGTTTAATCTGAAATCGTTTTGAACGTATGAAGGATGCGGCTATAGAAAGCCCAAGGTTTTCATAGATATATGGATGCTTTATTTTTGGGTCAGCAACTGATTGAATTGTTATTAAGTTATCTTTGTCACTAATGATAAAGTCAATGCCCTCAAGTTCAGTTCCAATAAAAGATTGAATTAGTTTTATGCCTTCTTCTAGATTTTTCGAATATACAAATGCTAAACCAAAAGCCTCACCATAGTTTGGTCTCACTTGTGCCATTCGACCAAAATTGATTGACACTAATTCATCCTGAAAAACCGACTCAGCATTCATTACGAATTCATTAAGCATCTCGACAGGTAGAGATACATTTTGATTATCTAAAAAGCTTTTTGCTATGCCAACCCTTTGGAATATGTCTTCTACTTCAAAAGGGTAAATTTGATGTAGTCTTTGTATGCATCTCCATACGCCGCTGTAAGTATTCAAAATTTAAGTTAAATTACAATAAAATGTTAATATTTTATAATAATATGTTAATTATATTTTGATATTTGTATTTATACTAAATGCTATCAAAATAAGTAATAGAGCCAATTTTGGTCTGAGTCAAAGGCTCTTTTAACTTTAAAGTTATTAATCAGGATTAAGATTTATGTTAGAAAATATATTTGAATATTCTTTACTCTCTTTTCTTTTATCAATAGTATTGATTCTATTGGTTCTCGTTAAGACAAATATAAAGATGTGGCAGTTATGGTTATTGGCTGTTGGATTAACTTATCCAGGCGCTGTGATTGCTAATCATTTTGGAGCTCAATTTCTCTTGCTTATTCTTTTTGCAGTTGGAGTCCTTTTGGTTCCGGCAATTAGGCAGCTTCTTTTCACCAAGCCTTTGTACAAGGTAATGCGAAAATCTTTGCCGCCAATTGGAGTTACAGAAAGTATCGCTCTGGAGGCAGGAAGCGTCTGGTGGGATGCAGAACTTTTTCAGGGCGATCCAAATTGGAGAGAGTTGACTGAATTAGAGGCGACAGAATTAACGCAAGAAGAGCAAAGCTTTGTTGATAATGAAGTTGAGACATTATGTGCAATGGTTGACTCTCATGAAATTCAATCGTCTCATGATCTACCCAAGGAGGTATGGCAATATATCTTTGACAAAGGTTTTTTAGGGCTCATTATTCCAAAAGAGTTTAATGGAAAAGGCTTTTCTCATTTTGCTCACGCAATTATTGTAGGAAGGCTCTCTTCTGCATCTCAATTTTTAGGGATTGCTGTTATGGTCCCTAATTCCCTTGGACCAGGAGAATTGCTCTTAAAATATGGTACAGATGAACAAAAACAGCATTACCTTCCCAGGCTTGCAGAGGGCAAAGAAATTCCATGCTTTGGACTTACCTCAACAGTTGCTGGATCAGACGCGGGTTCTTTAATAGATAATGGAATAGTTTGCTATGGCAAGTTTGAAGGAAAAGAGGTTTTAGGCCTAAGGTTGAATTGGGAAAAACGTTATATCACACTTGCTCCAATTGCAACAGTGATTGGGTTGGCTTTCAAAGCCTACGATCCAGATAATTTACTTCCAGAAGATCACCCTCTTCATAAAAGAAATGACTTAGGGATTACGTGCGCATTAATACCAAGGAGTACCCAAGGTTTGAGTATTGGTACAAGGCACAAACCAATTGGCGAGCCATTTCAAAATGGTCCAATCTTTGGAAAGGATGTATTTATACCGATGGATTGGGTCATTGGTGGAGATAAAATGCTTGGACACGGCTGGAGGATGCTGATGGAGTGTCTCAGTGTAGGAAGAGGTATTTCACTTCCAGTTACAGGTGCGTCAGCAACCCAAGCAATGCTTCTAACTACAAGCACTTACTCACAAACACGTGAGCAGTTCGGAATACCCATTGCTAAAATGGAAGGAATTCAAGAAAAGCTTTCAAATCTTGCTAGCAATGCATTTAGAGCTACCGCCAATATAAATCTTTCAACTTGGGCACTGGATGCAGGTCATAGGCCCTCAATCATTTCTGCAATTGTGAAATACAGGAATACACAGCTGCTCCAAAGCTCTTCAATCGATGCGATGGACGTTCATGGCGGCAGAGCAGTCATGGAGGGAAAGAGGAATTATGTATCCAAGGTCTATTCAGGTGCTCCAGTTGCAATTACCGTAGAGGGTGCGAATATATTAACAAGAAGCCTGATGATTTTTGGACAAGGGCTTATTAGATGCCATAAAACGATGCTAGAGGAGTTAAGAGCGCTTCATGATGAAAGCAAAGATTCAATCAATAAGTTTGATAAAGCTCTCGTTAATCATGTGGGCAGCTTTATTAACAATATTGCAAGAGCCATTTTGTTTTCTTGGACGCGAGGACGCTTGGCTAAACCTTATGGAGATCAAACTACTAAAGCCTACTATCGAAATCTTTCTGTGCTCTCAGCTAAGTTTGCCTGTTTGACTGATATCGCCTCTCTGCTCCTAGGAGGCTCACTTAAAAGAAAAGAAATGATATCAGGTAGGTTCGCGGATTCAATATCAGCAATGTACGAAATTAGTTCCTGCATTAAGTTGTATGAAGAGAAGTTTCTTGATGACGAGAGAGCAAAGTATATTCTTAAGCTTTCAGTTCTCAGGCTTATAGAGGAGGCAGACACATCGATGCTTAAAAACATTGAAAGCATGCCTATCAATAGAGTTGCGAAATGGCTCTTGAGAATTTTATTCTTTCCATTTTCAGTTACATCCTCTCAAGTTAATGACAAGCTGATTATCAATACTTCAAAATCTGTGCTTGATACTGAGTGGTTAGAAAACAACCTTTCAACCTGCATTTGCGCTAACCTCAAAGACAAGCCTGAGCATCCATTCAATATACTTTTTCAAGGTTTTGAGGCTGGAAAAGAGTTAAAAGTGTTGAGAGATAAAGCTAAAAAAGCTGGATACAGATATCAGCCAAGCATTACTTTAGAGTTTTGGCTTCAAGGCCTTGTCGACAATAAAACTTTATCCAAAGAGGATAAAGAGAACTGGCTAAGGTTGAATGATTTAGTTCTTGAGGCATTAAAGGTTGATGATTTCGAGAGTTTTGATAAATAAAGATTTGGGATGGATATGAAAGAATATTTTGATAAAGCGTTTACTAAGATTGCTGTACTAGGTTCGGGCACAATGGGAGGTCAGATAGCTGCCCACTTCGCCAACTTAGGTTTTGATACTACGATGTTTGATACTAGTGAGGAAGCATTATCAAAATCCATAGCCATGATGAAGAAATTAAAGCCAACACCTTTTGCAAGTCCCTCTGTATCTGGATTAATTAAGACATCAACTTACGATGATTTAACTGCTATTTCAGGCTGTGACTTCATCATAGAGTCGATCGTTGAGAATCTAGAAATCAAAAAGAAGCTTTTTAAGCAAATATCACCTCATGTCAACGACAATGCCATTCTCGTTACGAATACATCTGGTTTGTCGATTCAAAAAATAGCTGAGTCTGCTCCAGATAGTTTGAGGAGTCGAATCTTTGGGGTTCATTTCTTTAACCCTCCTAGATATTTGCCGCTAGTTGAGTTAATAAGAACGTCATATAGTGATGAGAGCTTGTTAATCAAGGCTGAGGGTTTCATTACTTCAGCTTTAGGCAAAGAGGTTGTTTATGCTAAAGATAGTCCTGCTTTCGTTGCAAACAGGATTGGTGTCTTTTCCTTTATGGCAGTTTTAAAGCATGCCGAAAACTTTAACCTTTCTGCTGACACAGTTGATGCTCTGACTGGAAAGAGAATAGGAAGACCTGCGAGCGCCACGTTTAGAACCTTAGATGTTGTTGGCCTTGATGTAATGGCAAACGTAGTAAAAAATATTTATGAAAATGCGCAAGATGATCCTTGGATTGAATTATTTAAAATTCCAGATTGGATTCAGGCGTTAATTGAGAAGGGATCTTTAGGAAGCAAGACTCGAAAGGGAATCTATGAAAAAGTGGGCAAAGACATATTTGTCTTTGATCCTAAAGATGGAGAATATAGGCTTTCTGATAAAACTATTAGTTCCAAAGTAAAGAAAATTATAAAAGATAGTAGAACCATAGAAAATGCTCTTCTCGAGCTCTCTAAATGTGAAGACCCGCAGGCTCAGTTTTTGTGGTCGGTTCATCGCGATGTATTTCATTACACTGCCTATCATCTAGAGCATGTTGCTGAAACTGCAAGATGCGTTGATTTGGCATTAAAGTCAGGGTTTGCTTGGCAAAAAGGAATCTTTGAACAAGTCCAGATGACTGGATGGTCTGAGGTAAGAGAGTTGCTAAATCAAGACATTAAGGATGGCAAGACTCTATCAAATCAAGCCCTGCCAGCATGGGTCATGGAGCAAGCTTTCGTCTATTCTGATGAGGGTGCATTTAATCCAAATAATAGTCAGTTTATTCCAAGGTCTTCTCATCCGGTCTATGAAAGGCAATTAAATAAGGCCCTTCTGAGCGGAGAGAGGAAAAGTCAATTAGAGGTCTTGAAAGATGGTGAATCCACTAAATTGATTGATATCGGAAATGGAGTTGCTAGCGTCTCTTTCAAAACAAAAATGAACGTATTGAGTTCAAGTGTTTTAACTGAGCTACCTGAATGCCTAGATTATCTTGAAAGCAATGGTTTTCATGCCCTTGTAATCAGACAAGAGCAGGAGCATTTTTGTGCAGGTGCTAACCTTTATGAGGTTATTTCAGCAATTAAGCTTGGCCTACTTGAAAAGGATCCGGGCTTGTCATCCAAAGCAAAAAAGAAGGCTTTTGAGATGATGCATCCTGAGCTGCCTAAACTTGGGAAGCTCTTCTCTATTAAGAAAACTATCCGCATGCTTCAAGATTTATTAATGCGGCTAAAGCATGGAAAAATACTGACCATTGCCGCTGTTGATGGACTAGCGCTTGGAGGAGGCTGTGAACTTTTACTTCACTGCAATAGAGTGGTTGCCTCTATGAACTCTTTCATTGGACTTGTAGAAGTAGGAATTGGGGGAATTCCTGCTGGCTGTGGCAGTAAGGAGATGGCATTAAGAGCTTATTTAAATAAAGAGTCTGATGATATTTTTCCTTTGTTGTCTAAACATTTTGAACAAATTGCAATGGCAAAAGTCTCAGCTAGTGCTTTGGAAGCTAAAGAAATGGGTTACCTAAAGAATGAAGATGTCATTATTGCTAATCCACATGAGCTACTTTATGTTGCTAAACAGCAAGCTTTAGCAATGCTTGAGTCAGGATTCAGGTCCCCACTTGATGACACATTCAAAGTAGTGGGTAAGGCTGGATATGCAAATATTATGGCGCAGGTTGCTAACCTATTTGAGGGTAACTTTATGTCTGAACATGACAAATACTGCATATCGTCATTAGCCAAAGTGATGACAGGCTCCCTAGTTGAGGAGAACACAGTTGTCAATTCAAAAATGCTGCTAGATCTTGAACAGAAATATTTTGTTGAGCTTTTGGGAACACAGAAAACTCAAGACAGAATTGAATTTATGCTTCGAAATAGTAAACCCCTTCGCAATTAACTGGAGAGTATGATGAGAAAAGCTTATATTATTGATGCAAAAAGAACTCCAGTTGGAAAAGCCAGAGGTTTGCTCTCTAAGACTAGGGCAGATGACTTATTGGTCCATGCCATACAAAGTGTTCTCAAGGCGTCAGATCCAAGTGAAAAAATAAACAATAGTATTGACGATATTATTGTTGGATGTGCGATGCCAGAAGGACCTCAAGGCTTAAATATTGCACGAATTGCAACTTTGCTTGCTGGACTTCCAGATTCGACTCCAGCATATACGCTCAATAGATTCTGTTCTTCAGGTCTTCAGTCTGTCTCTAACGCTGCTGACCTCATTAAGTCTGGGTCATCTGACCTGGTCATAGCTGCAGGCGTCGAAAGTATGAGTAGTGTTCCGATGACTGGCTTTAAGCCGTCAATGAATCCTAAAATTTTGTCAGACGAGAATATTTCTATTGCTTATGGGATGGGACTTACTGCAGAGAAAGTGGTGCAGAAATATGGTGTCTCCCGAGAGGCACAAGATCAGTTCGCCTTCAACAGTCACCAAAAAGCAATAAAAGCAAACAATAGCGGTTTATTTGAAAATGAAATTGTACCCATTTCAACTGTTGAGGATAGTTACTCAGTTGAATCAAATGAATATATAAAAAACACTAATCTTGTTTCTAAAGATGAAGGACCTAGAGAAGATACAAGTTTGGAAGTTTTAGCAAAACTGAGAACTGTTTTTGCTCAAGATGGTTCAGTGACAGCAGGAAACAGCTCTCAAATGTCTGATGCCGCCGCCGCTGTTCTTGTCGCTAGTGAAGAGGCAGTTGAGAAATATAATTTAACCCCTAAGGCTGAGTTTCTGGGCTTTTCGGTTGCCGGAGTTCCTGCAGAAATAATGGGTATTGGCCCAGTCAAGGCGGTGCCTAAAGTTCTTGACTCCTTAGACCTTTCTCTTGATGATATTGGATGGATTGAGCTTAATGAGGCATTTGCTGCGCAATCTCTGGCTGTTATTCAGGAGTTAAAACTTGATCCAGAAAAGGTCAACCCGCTTGGAGGTGCTATAGCCCTTGGGCATCCTCTGGGTGCTACTGGAGCTATTAGAATTGCAACACTTGTATCTGCAATGCAAAGAGAAAAGATTGATTATGGAATGGTAACCATGTGTATTGGAACTGGGATGGGGGCTGCTGGGATCATTAAAAGATGCTAAATCATTTATGACTAATCAAAACTACATCGACCAACTCAGACTGCCAATTATTCAGTCACCTATGTTTATTGTCTCGAATGCTAGGCTTGTGATAGCATCTTCTAAGGCAGGGATTGTTGGGTCCTTTCCGACTGCTAACTGTCGAACTTTAGAGGCTTTAGATCAAGAATTCACAGAAATAACACAAGCATTAGGCTCCGGTAAAGATGCCCTGCCTTGGGCGGTAAACATCATCGTAAGTAAAATGTATGCCAGGAGTAATGATGATATAGAGTTAATTCTTAAGCATAAGCCGCCCATAGTGATTACCTCTCTTGGGAACCCTAAAGAGGTTGTAAGTAAAGTTCATGAATATGGCGGCCTAGTCTATTCAGATGTCATTAATTTGTATCACTCAAAAAAAGCAATTAGCGCTGGAGTAGACGG
>Ga0233394_1000526_pt1 | contig 13033 bp, 4 predicted proteins | sample 24DmetaG_FD_190481 | JGI IMG/M metagenome (GOLD analysis project Ga0233394, IMG submission 190481) | Seawater microbial communities from Monterey Bay, California, United States - 24D | ecosystem: Environmental > Aquatic > Marine > Coastal | place: USA: California | collected 2016-11-02 | reverse complement strand
TACATTTCCTGCAGGAGTTAGTCAAGTCGAATTTTCATTTGACGCCTTTCAGGATGGAATCGTAGAAGGGCAGGAAAATATAATTATTGAATTTCCAATTACTGACCCCTGTGGAAATGTGACACCCATTGTAATTGAACTCTTTATTCAAGATATTGCTCCAGTTGGACTTTCGATTGATGGAGGAACTATTAATTGTCCCGGAGAATCAGTGACGCTTACAGCAAACCCGACAGGAGGTGCCCCGCCATACACTTACTTATGGAGCACAGGTGAAACAACCGCATCTATTGTGATTTCACCAACCGTAACAACAACATATACTGTGACAACAACAGATGCCTGTTTGAATGAATCGGTATCAGAGACTATAGAAATCATCGTTCCTGATTTACCGCCGATGACACTAAATGTATCACCAGATATCACAGAGATATGTCCTTACCTTCCTCGCATTCTTGAAGCCAATCCATCGGGTGGATCAGGAAATTACACCTATTACTGGTCGTCAAATTCTAATCCGAACCTTGGAGGTGGTAACGCAATCACGGTGACCCCGTCAACTACCACAATGTATACAATAAACGTAACAGACAATTGTGGAAATTCTGATATAGACTCAATACTATATACAATCACAAGCCCACCATTGATATTAGAAATGAGTCCTGCGCAAGAGGTTTGTCCTGGAGATTCAGCTTTCATATCTGTTCAGGCAAGCGGTGGATATGGTCAATATTTTTACTATTGGTCGCACAGCGGAGACACAACACCCGGTATTTGGGTGAACCCATATACAACAACAACTTACGAGGTCATTGTTTCAGATGAGTGTCAAACATTTACAGTTGAGGGAACTACTGCAGTAACTGTTGTTGCTCCCTTTGCTAATTTCTCATCATCAAGCACCACCTACTTCAATGGTTTGCCGATAACCTTCATAAACGAATCAGTGAATGGTGTCGATTTTGAATGGGATTTTGGTGATGGCAATACTGATAACTTCTCAAATCCTTCAAACACCTATAATGAGCCTGGAACTTATTTGGTAACCCTCATTGCAATCGATGAAAAAGGATGTACTGATACCATAATAAAACCGATAAATATTGAAGACGAGTGGTTCTTATATGTCCCAAACTCGTTTACGCCTGATGATGATCGTTTTAACAATACTTTCGAGGCCAGTACAATCGGTGTTCAATCCTTGAAAATTGATATTTTCAATCGTTGGGGGGAAGTGGTGTACCAGTCAAATGATTCCAATTTTATTTGGAATGGAACCTACAACAACAGCACTGCTCCCGACGGAACCTATACCTATTCAATCGAATTTATTACCGATTCTGGACGCAACAAAACACAGCTTGGTCACGTCAATTTGCTCCGGTAATTGAAGCGCGTACAAACAGCCATTTTGGTCCCAACCTCCAGCTCATTTCTGCAACTTTATTCTCCACAAACAAAACAAAATTAGGATTCGGTAAAAAATCAGACCTAACTTTAGAATTAAATTCAACAGGTGGTTTTGTGTTTTTCACTGTGAACTCCTGCGAAATGGGATTTCCAAATGTCTGCACAGAGAAAGGCTTTAATTTTCCTTCTATCGAAAGTGTTCCATGTAAGGAATAAATACAACTTCCATCTGCAAATTGAACAGAATCGAGCAGTATGGGTGAGGTAAGGTAAACAGAACTCAAATCGAAATCAAACCCTGCAGATTCAATATTTGATTTGTCGACTACATTCTTACATGAAAGAAATGCAACAAATGAAATGAGTAGAAAAAATAAGGACTTCAATTAAAGTGATTTGGTTCTGCCACCATCAACCGGAATATTGATTCCATTGATATATGATGCACGATCAGAGGCTAAAAAAGCAATTACTTCAGCAACTTCATTGGGTTGCGCAATTCGCTGCATCGGGCTCTGTTGCGCCATTGTTCCAAGCACCTCGTCGACGGACTGGTTTGTTTTTCCTGCCTTAACCTCCGCAATACTATTCAATCGAAGGGTGTTGGTCGCACCAGGTAAAACATTATTCACACGAATATTAAACACACCCAACTCATTGGCCAAGGTTTTGCTCCAATTAGCAACTGCCCCCCGTATAGTGTTTGAAACACCTAAACCATTTAAGGGCTGCTTTACACTTGTTGAAATTACGTTAATAATGCTGCCGAATCCATTTTTTTTCATTTCAGGCAGGAGCGCTTGAACCAAAACATGATTACAAACTAGGTGTTGATTAAATGTGTTAACAAATTCAGAGACATCAGCATCAATTATAGGGCCTCCTTTCGGGCCTCCCGTGTTATTTACCAATATTTGTGGGCTATTGCCTCCTTCTATAAATTTGGTGACAACATTTTTTAATACATCAGGTTTAGAAAAATCTGCCACAAGATAAGAATGCATCTGGTCCATTGGACTACTGAGCTGCTTTACAGCGCTCCGCAACTTGTCTTCATTTCTCGCTATGAGGGTAATTTTAGCACCTCTCTCTGCCATTAACTTTGCAGATGCCAATCCAATTCCTTGAGTACTCCCGCAAACGACTGCATGTTTTCCTATTAATTCCATGTCATAATTTTCGTCTAAAATAATTGAATCCATTAGTTCGTGCAACATCTTTTCTAAATTTGAGACAAATAACTATTTAATACGAAAAATAGGAATCCAATCCAATAAAGAAATATCTCAAGTGTGATTATCAATGTGAACTCTGATTTATTAACAGGCATGTGTAAAATATTCAATTAACAGAATCAAAGTTGTTCTAAAGGATCGTATACGCTATATTTGGTTGACTATTTATTAAAATTAACTACAAACTCAGGTTATGAAAAAACTATTACTCTTTTTAGGGTTCCTTGTCGGAATTCTAAATATTGCCAGTGCGCAGTATTGTGCGGGTGGACCAAGTTCTACCTTCGACTCAAATCTCGCAGCGGCATCTATTACCGGTGATGCTGGTACTTCTATCTCTTACACTGGATGTCCTGGTGTTACAGGTGTTCAAGATTTAACTGCTTCAGCAAGTGTGACACTTTCTGCAGGAGGTTCTTACACCTTGAATGTTACACCAGGTTCATGTGGTGGAAACTACGGTAATGCACTTGAAGCATGGATTGACTGGGATCAAAATGGTGTCTTTGACGCTTCAGAATCCGTAGGAACCTGGACTGGAACGCCGCCAGCAGTACAACAGAATTTTTCAGTTAATGTTCCGGCGTCAGTTGCTGCTGGTACAACGCGCATGAGAATTCAGCAACAAGAAAGTGGCTTTCTTCCTTTGGATCCGTGTGCTAACTTTACTTGGGGGTCAGTTGTTGATTTCGAAGTTGTAATAAGCCCGTCATTTTTGACATATTGTGCTGGTGGACCAAGTTCTACCTTTGACTCGAATCTCGCAGCAGCTTCTATTACTGGTGATGCTGGTACTTCTATCTCTTACACTGGATGTCCTGGTGTTACAGGTCTTGAAGACTTAACTGGTTCAACAAGTGTGACTCTTTCTGCAGGAGGTGTGTATACCTTAAATGTTACACCTGGTTCTTGTGGTGGAAACTACGGTAATGCACTTGAAGCGTGGATTGATTGGGATCAGAATGGTGTCTTTGACGCTTCAGAATCCGTGGGAACTTGGTCTGGAACTCCAGGTGCAGTTGGAGCCCTTCCTTTTTCGGTCACTGTCCCAGCATCTGCAAATAGTGGAGTTACGACTTTAAGAATTCAGCAACAAGAAGGTGGTTCCCTTCCTTTGGATCCGTGTGCTAGCTTTACTTGGGGATCAAAAACTGACTTTGGTATTGCATTAGCTCCTCCTTCAATTACTTGTTTTGCTCCTAGTCAATTAAGTGTGACTGCTTTAACAAGCTCAAGTGCTGATCTTAACTGGGTAGATAACTCAGCTTCTGGTTTAGCTAATATTGAATATGGACCAGCTGGATTTACTCCAGGAACAGGAACTTTAATTACTGGAACAACCAACAATCCTGAATCTATTTCTGGATTAAACCCACAGACTTCATACGAATTTTATGTTCAGTCTGATTGTGGTGGTGGTGACTTAAGTACATGGTCAGGACCTTTCGCATTCACAACGCCATGTGCTGCTGTTATAGCCCCGTGGACTGAGACATTTACGACAGTGGTTACACCTACATGTTGGAGTCAGTCGACAACAACAGGAGGTCCTTGGGTCTTTACTGGTAACCCAGGTTATGATTGTAGCGGTACATTGGATCACACCAACGGTTCAACAAATAATTATGCTTGGATTGATTTCTCAGGGACTGATGCGGGTGTTATCCTAACAACTCCAGTTATTGATGTTTCTGCTTTGAACGTGCCTGAACTTAGATTTTGGGAAAAAAGTTACTATGCAGGAGTGCTATCACCATATAACTTTTTGTATGTTGAGGCCTCAGATGGACTCGGAAACTGGAATTTAGTTGCAACATACCAAGGAGATCTTGGACCAACCTGGTTTGAGCAAGTAGTAGTTGTAGCACCGTTCGTTTATACTAGTGGAGCTAATGATTTAATTCAACTCCGATTTAGAGCTGAATCAGGAGGTGCAGGTGCTGATTTCTACAATGATATCCTGATAGATGATGTTTCCGTAGTGGAAGCACCAACATGTCCGCAGCCAATCGATTTAATTGTCGATTCTGCTGATTTAACATCGGTTTCCTTGTCATGGACGCCTATTGGATCTGAAACTGAATGGTACGTAGAATATGGTGCACCAGGATTTACCCCAGGAACAGGAACAGTTGCTCCCTTGGTTACGCCTAATCCATATACAACTATTACTGGTTTAGGATCAAATCAATTATTTGAAGCTTACGTAAGAGCCTTCTGTACTGTTGGAGATACATCATTCTACACTGGCGGAGTTCTATTTAATACATTCAATCAGCCTCCATTTATGGAAAGTGATAATGCTTGTGGGCCTGGATTCAATGATATTTCATCTACTGGTACTTTAAATCTTCTTGGTGATGATGGGGAAGTTGGAACGCAATTACCATTCTCATTTCTTTATCAAGGACTGCCTACAACCGATATAACAATTGGTTCAAATGGAGCCATTATCTTCGGGAGTCTCAACGCTCAAGTCGGTTTTACTAATCAACAAATGACAAATCAAGCCAATGGGCTATATGCTTTCTGGGATGATTTAGGTCCTGAAGTTGGCCCAACTGATGGTGTTTATTTTGAAACAATCGGAGTTGCTCCGAATCAACAGTTTATTGTTCAATGGAACAAAAGACATCTTGGTGGAAACAATAACCCATACATCTTCCAAGCTGTTATTGACCAAGCTTCAAATGAAATCTATTTCATATACGACGATGTTGAAGTTGGGAATGGCTCTTATGATTTAGGGGGGTCGGCAACAATTGGTATTGCTGGACCAAACCAAGATATTCAGCTTTCATACAATAATACTCAATACTTGACTGATAATTCTTGTGCACATTTCTACTACACAGATTGTCCAAAACCATCAAACTTCTCTGTAACCTACACAACTGTTAGTGAAGGAGCAATTACATGGTCGGCTGGTTTAGCAAATGAAACAGATTGGACTGTTATTTATGGTGTGGCTGGTTTTGATCCAACGCAATCAGGAACAACTGTTCAAACATCTACACCTGCATTGATTATGCCAGGTCTGAATGACATCACATGCTACGATGTGTACATCTACGCGGATTGTAGTGGTTCTCTTCAGTCAGGAAGTTTAGCAGGTACATTCTGTACACTTCCAAACTGTGCAAACCCTTCTGCAATTGCTGCCTCGTCTGCTGTTGATACAGTTATGTCGAACTGGACATGGGTTGAAAACCCTGGATATCCTTCAACAGGATTCGGTGTTCAATACGGTTTCGCTGGATTTGCTCCAGGTACGGGTACGGTGTCGTATATCGATAACAACTTCACAGATACGACAGCTGATGCTGCGCTCATAGGTGGTGGTGTTTACGACATCTATGTACAAGCGGTTTGTGGTACTGATTCATCTGCATGGACGGGACCAATTGCATTCACTATGCCATTGACAAATGACAGTACTTGTTTTGCTGAAGACTTGGCAGTAGACGGAACGTTTATGACATTCAGTAATGTTGGTGCTACAACAGATGCAAACGAAGGAACAATTGCTCCTCCTGCAACTGGATACCAAACACAAAACGGATGGGGGAACTCAAACGTAACATCTACAGTATGGTTTACATTCACTGCGCCTCCTTCTGGAAACGTAAGAGCGAGTTGTGAAGGTATCAACTTTGATGGGCAGCTTGCTGCATACGAAGTAACACAATGTGATTCATTCCCAACCTATACGTTAATCGGTGCGAATGACGATCTTGGTGTTTCATTTACAGAAAATGCTCCATTACTTAACTTGTGTGGATTAACTCCTGGTGCGCAATATTACTTGATGTACGATTCATGGAGTACGTTCTCACAAGGAACATACAACCTTACACTTTCAGAAGTTGTTGTTGAAGCAGGTACTGATAATGGATTAACTGATGTATGTATAGGTGATACTGTTGACTTGTTCAACAACCTTACAGGAAACGATTTGGGTGGTACATGGTTCGAGCAAATCCCAACGGCTAACTTTAGTGAATCAAACTTCGTTTCTGCAGGATTGGCATCACAAGTATTCTATTTCGACTACGTCGTAGTGGATGGATGTGCTACTGACTCTATTGAAACTTCAGTTGAGGTATATGCACCATCATCTGCAGGTATCGACGGAACAATTACAGCATGTCAAAATCAACCAATCAACTTACTAGCTGGTTTGAGTGGTAATGTTGATGTAGGTGGACAATGGTATGATCCATCTAACTCACCGACAAGTCCTGCAATTACTGCAAGTTCTATACCTGGACAGTTCAACTACGATTACATTACAGGTAACGGAGTTTGTCCTGATGATACTGCAAACGTAATTGTTGATGTTGATATCGATTGTGATTACTTGAACCTACAAGAGTTGTACTTCGAAGGAATGGATGTATATCCAAACCCTACGACTGGAATGATTTACATTTCTAACAGCGGATCGGATGAAGTATTCAACATTGAGTTGACTGATCTTAACGGTAAAGTGATTCGTGCCTTGAGTGGTGCAATCAACGGAACTGAAACGACTGAAGTAAGTCTTGAACAATTCGAAACAGGATTCTACCTGATTCGCGTATTCAACGACAATGCTGAAAAGACGTTCAGAATCGTAAAACAATAATAGAAAGCACTCCTTTCTAGGGAAATCGTAAGATAACCCAATACCAACTAAAGCCTTTCCATTCATTTGGAAAGGCTTTTTTTTACGCCTATATTTCCTAACTTTACTTGTATAAATTAAAATTATGTTAGCACCATTCAATCTTCAACGCTGGATAGATGATAATCGCGACTTACTGAAGCCACCAGTTAGTAATAAGAATTTGTATGTAGAAGCGGGAGACTTTATTGTTATGATTGTCGGTGGGCCCAATGCACGCAAAGATTACCACTTCAATGAAAGTGAGGAATTGTTCTATCAAATTGAAGGTGATATCACAGTAACAGTGCAATTGGATGGGCAGCCCAAACAAATTGAGATAAAAGAGGGAGATATCTTTTTACTCCCTCCCAACATACCTCACAATCCTGTGAGAGGTGCGAATACCGTCGGCCTCGTTGTGGAGCGTGTGCGAAAAGGAACTGATCTATCAGATGGACTCATGTGGTTTTGCGGTTCATGCAATCACAAGCTCCATGAATACCGCTTCCCACTTCATGACATTGAACGTGATTTTCTGACCAGATTCAGGGAGTTTTATAGCTCCGAATCTCATCGGACTTGCGAGAAATGTGGTACGATAATGGAAATTGACGAGCGTTACATTTAATTCAAAAGAACATTTCAATTCTAAATTGCCACACTTTAACGAAGCAGATTAATGTGCCCCGTCATAATCTTCTCATCATTATTAAGATCAACGTATTTTAATTTCCAAATATAAGTTCCATCCTGGCATGGTTTTCCTTTAAATGTCCCATCCCATGATTCATTGATGTCATTCAATGTACAAATCAATTCTCCCCAGCGGTCAAAGATAAGCATCTCAAATGACCTTATATTTGCTCCAATTGCGTTAAAAAAATTGTTAAAATCGTCACTGTCTGGCGTAAAAGTATTCGGGATCCAAATTACTGGATCGTAAAAAATAGTGACTGAATCAGATGCAGTGCATCCATTATTGTCAGTATACGAAACGATATAAGTGAAATTTTGATCAGGATTTGCAATTGGACTGGTACAATTTGTGCACGTCAGATAAGAAGCAGGAGACCAAACAAATGGCCCTGGAGTGGCACTGGTTGCAGAAAGCTGAACCTCATCACCTTCAAAAGCATATGCATCAGGGACAGTTTGTATAAAAGGTTGGGGATAAACATCGACATATACTGAATCAGCATCAGTACACCCGTTTGCATCTGTTCCAATTACATAATAAAGCGTTGGTGAAATTGGCGTGGCATATACCTGTGGTGATGTGCTATTGTTTAATGAAGCTGATGGAGACCAAACATAACTTACACCACCCTGAGCCCATAGTGTTGCTGTTTCACCTGGACAAATAATTGTATCGTTACCTGCCACGACATCTACAGAAACAACCTCAATAAAGACACTATCAGTGGCTGTTCCGCATAAATTGGTAAAATCACAGTAATACGTAGTACTATTTGCGGGAGATACTGTTACCAGATTGGTATCAGTAGCACTAATCGATAAATCTGGATACCATAGATAACTTTCTCCTCCCGAGACAATAATTTCGATTGACTCGCCCGAGCACAACTGCAATGTATCTGGCATTACAGGTAATGGAACAGAAGTTAATACCTCTACATTAACACTATCAGTTAATACGCACCCATCCGTCGTAGTTATTTCGACAGTGTAAAGTGTAGTATTTGTTGGGCTTGAGATCGGTGTCGAGGAAAAGGGATCATTTAAAAAAGTGGGTGGAGTCCATTCATAATTAACTCCACCGGTAGCAAATAGTTGTACATCGCTCCCTATACATATTGTAGTATCGTTCGAAATCGTCGCAATATCTGACAATACAAACACTGTCACAGATACCGTGTCAACACCACATGTATCAGAAATTATAACCGTAAAAGTAGTGGTCTGTGAAAGCGTTGCTGTCGGATTGAAAATTGTAGAATCATCTAAAAACTGGGCTGGACTCCATGCGTAGAATGCCCCACCATACGCCTCCAATTGCAGCGTTTCGCCGGGACAGATTGGACCAGAAGGAGGAACGATTCCTCCTGACAAATCACCGATAACGATATCCAACTGAGTTGAATCTGGTGTGTAGCAGTTGTTGGAGTCAGAGACTACTAGACTAACAGTATAATTGCCGGGGCCTGGATATACATGGATTGGATTGAAATCTGTTGATGTTGTGTTATCACCAAAATCCCACAAAAAAGTATTTCCATTCTGGCTATTGTTGGTGAAAAATACTGAATCTGGAAGACAGATTACTGTTTGTGGCGCAGATGCTACAGCCGATATCGTATTTAACTCAAACTTAAATACTCCCAAGTTACAATTCTGAGAACCATTAACCTGAGACCACGCCCCTGGAGTTGTAGTGAAACCTGCAGAATTTCCCTGACAACCGGCACAGACTGCATGATAAATTGTTCCTGATTTATCGAACCTACTCGTTCCCCCATCAACATGCTGAGGACTGGTTGCACTTGTTCCTCCAAAAAAAGTTCCGTACTTGAGGTTAAAGGCATTTTGGTCTAAGGTCGCAATATAAAAATTCTCACCATTGGTTGTAGTTTGCCATGCCCCCAAAGTTGTATCGAACCCATTCGTTGTGGAAAAAGTCGCTAAGCTATTTTGATTCAAGCTCCCACCCCACCCAGAGAAATAGATATCATAACAATCAGAAACAAGAAACGCAGTTGGTGAAATTTCTACGTGTCCTGATCCCGCCCCAATCATCGTTTTCCACAGAAGTGTATTTAAATTCTGATCGTACTTACGAATAAACTGACCTGAATTTGACGTTCCGTAGTGACCAGGAGTTATTCCTAAATCAGATTCTGTTTGACCAAAAACATACACATTATCGTCAATATCTAACTGCACAAAATAGGACTGATCATATTCTCCGAGTCCAATGTATGTGCCCGAGAGAATACTTCCATTATTACCATTAAATCGAGCCAAATAACCATCTTTATTTCCGCCATAGTTGAGATCATTTCCAATAACGAAAGGCAAACTTGAGGAGGTCGTCCCACCCGCTATAAAAACCTCACCATTCGAGGCCAACTGAACTGAATTTCCTGTTTCAATACCCGTGCCTCCAAAGAATGTTGACCATACCATAGAGTTCAAAGACTCGGGCATTTTAAAAAGTACTGCGTCTTGAGTTCCGCTCAAAGCTCCCTGGGTACCTTGAAGAGTTGGGAAATCTGCCGACTGAGTTGTTGAAGAAACATAGACAAAACCGTTATCATCAACAATTATCTCTCCTCTAAATTGATCTCCGTAATTGTAATTTAAACCAGAATCATTCAGACCATCAGTTCCTGAACCACCAACATATGTCGAAGCAATCAACGTTGTTCCATCAGAACTAAGCCGTGCAATGAATAAATCTGTACCTGCATTAAAACCCAATCCATTCGATGCAAACGATACATTCGGCCCACCTCCAAAAGTCACATCAAAAGATGCTCCTGCCATGGGAAAGTTTGCAGATGATGTCAAACCAAAGATAAATACTTCATTATTTGTGTTACACACCAGACTATTCGTTGTCTCTTCTCCGGAACCCCCGAGGTAAGTCGAAAATAACAATGCCGTGCCGTTCGCATTGAACTTTGTTACTACTGCATCAATATTTCCAGCGTTAAATGTAGAATCAAAAGCCCCCAAGGTAATTGGATAACCCAAGCCGAAAATAACTCCGCCTGCAATCAAGTTTCCATTTTCATCTGGTGTTGCTGTCATACCCCAGTTGTCGGCAGTGGCTCCAGTATAAGAAGAAAATGTCAATGTTGGGTCGATAATCAAGGTCTTGGACACATCATATCCGTCAGGGAAATCAAACCTCACATTGTTTCCTTCAAGTTTAAAATTAATTTGAATCTTCCGATGATTTTCTTCCAACCATGCAGTGGGGGCCTCTTCAATAATCTCCCCAAAACGATGACGAATGTGTAAGTTACCGATTTCATCGATAAATAAACTGTCGTGACCTGAGTAAGTCATTTTAATTTGATCTGCATCGACATTTGGATGTACAAGAAATGAATACTTCAAAGACTCTTCCCTACCATCCATGATTAAATCGATTCCTTGATAATAATTTGGACAGTGCAAAAAACTGTAGCTGTGAACATTGCTCCTCCATTTGGTTCGATCGCTGCCTTGAAGATAATTCCTGTAAAATGAAGAGGAATCAATGATTACCGTACCGCCATTCCATGACGACCCCGTAAATTTTGATTTGATTACATGAGATTTAATCAGGTCATCGTCGTGAGCGACAGCTGGTCCGTGATGTTCATGGTTGTGTCTTTGTTTTCCATCGGAAAAAAAATAAGTAAATCCATCTTGCTCCACAAGCATCTCCCCCATATTAAGATCGACTTTATACTCTATCCGATCATCCCATTGCCCCCTATTTGGATGCATCCAAACAGATTGTCCATAGACTCCGAATACATTCGAAATCAATAAAACAGGAATTATTTTACGTAAGTACTTCAATTCAAAAAATTAAAAATTACCTAGTAGTAACCGTTGTGAACATGTGATGCGTATTCTGAAGACGAAATCAAATAGATAACGTTGCTTGTTCACGAGATTAAAACAATGACTTAATATAACACAATTGGTCGATTTATTATGTGTAAATTTGATGAATAATTTACACATTCCACCAATGAGTGACCCAATAAAACATGAATGCGGAATCGCATTACTTCGCTTAAAACAACCATTACAGTACTATGTAGACAAATATGGGACAGCTTTTTATGGACTAAATAAACTGCATTTGTTGATGGAAAAGCAGCACAATCGAGGACAAGACGGTGCGGGTGTAGCAAACATCAAATTTGACATGTCACCGGGTGAAAGATACATATCCAGATACAGGTCAACGAATAGCAAGCCGATCCAAGATATTTTTGATTATATCAACGATAAATTTGAGAAAATTGGTGAAGAAAATCCAGAAAATTTAAAAGATGTAGACTATCTAAAGAAAAACTCAGGATTCACAGGAGAGTTGTTTTTAGGACATCTGCGCTACGGAACATTTGGAAGAAACTCAATCGAAAGTTGCCATCCATTTTTACGTCAAAACAACTGGATTACACGAAATCTGGTCGTCGCAGGAAATTTCAACCTGACAAATGTAGATGAATTATTTGATGTCTTGCTGCATGTCGGCCAACATCCTAAAGAAAAAAGTGATACAGTTACCGTACTCGAAAAAATTGGACATTTTCTTGATATGGAAAATGATGAGGTATATAAAGAATTAAAGCCACAAGGCTACTCAAATGCAGAAATTTACAGTAAAATAGCAGAACGCCTTGACATCGAAAAAATATTAAAACGCGCATCTGAAGATTGGGATGGAGGATATGCAATGGCGGGATTACTTGGACATGGAGATGCATTTGTTCTCAGAGATCCGTCGGGAATTCGTCCAGCATTCTGGTACGAAGATGATGAAGTTTGTGTAGTGGCATCGGAACGACCAGTAATTCAAACAGCATTCAATCTTAAAAGTGAGCAAATCAATGAATTACAGCCCGGGCATGCATTGATAATGAAGAAAAATGGCCTGATCAAGGAAACCCTTATCAATGAACCAAAAATTGAGGCCAAATGCTCGTTTGAACGTATTTACTTCTCCCGTGGAAGCGATGTAGATATTTACAACGAAAGAAAACAATTG